>ENA-ORXT01002905-ORXT01002905.1-marine-metagenome-genome-assembly--contig:-NODE-2905-length-19697-cov-4.868451_pt1 | contig 19697 bp, 20 predicted proteins | sample MGYA00237868_ERZ511482 | MGnify/ENA metagenome assembly ERZ511482
ACAAGGATTTGAGATTTAAGAAGTTTGACGATGCTTCTCATAGAATACTAACATCGTCAAACTTCTCAAATTTCAAATCCTTGTTCGATATTCGTTATTCATCTTTCATAATAAAAAAACCACGAGGGAACGCCCCCGCGGTAAAAAGAAACTTGATTATGTATTAGGTTATTTTCTTAAAATATCTTTGATTTATTTAAAATCTATTTTTTTATTTTTCCAAAAAGTAAATTTATTCCAACTCTCATATTCACATTTTGCCCTTTCATTGGATTGAACAATGGGATGACATTATCAGATGTAGCAAAAAGTTGAACGGGTCCTAATCGCAAAGCGGTACTCAATCCAATATTATTCGCACCTCCTTCGATATACGCATATTGAGCAGCGATGCTAAATATTTTTCCAAAATCTTTTTTCACATTCAGCGCAAAGGCAGTAGTCAAATCTGACTGAAAGCCTTGTGCAAATAACAATGCTCCTACGGTTAATTTCGGCATCACTTTATAAGTACTACTCAAGTAAAATGAACTGGGCAAAACGGTATTAAATTCATTTTGCGAAGCAGTAAATTCAAACGTATTAGCAATGGTATCTAAAATATCTTCTGGACTATAATCTCCCTCTTCAAAGAGTGGTTGAAAATCTAACCCTGCAAAAGTAGATGTTCCATTACTCCAATAATTATTGACATTTTCTTTCCATTTTATTTTTCCAATATTCAATATACTCGTTTGTATATTGAGTTTTTCATTAAGATCAAAACTCGCTCCAAAGTCAAATGCAATACCTCGATTTTTTCCAAAAAAAGAAGGTTCAAAATCATCTAAATTTAAAAACTCTCCATTCTCAATATCGCTTTCGGGTAATCCTCCCGTATTGATTAAATAGTCTGTCTCGGCAGTCAATTGATAGTATTCAGGATTAGTATAAATATTTAAATCAACAATGTTTGCACGAAATACATTTTTTACGATATTTAAAAAAAATAGCGGTAAATCCGATTTTTGGGCTTTTTTTGGGTAAAAAAACATATATCATTATATAAACGTCCGTTTAAATATTGATACAAGCAATAAATACACGTATATTTAGGCTGTATATCTAACGTTTTTTAATCTTTTTTATGCAGCAAGGAAAAACATACACACCTTATTATAGAGTTTCGACCGAAAAGCAAAAAAGAAGCGGTCTTGGAATAGAAGCACAAAAAACCATTGTTCAGCGTTTCATTTCTGAAAATGATGTTTTGGATGGAGAATTCATAGAAACAGAAAGTGGAAAAAATAATAATCGGGAACAGCTTCAAAAAGCCATAGACTATTGCAAACAGAAAAAAAACACGCTTATTATTCCAAAATTGGATAGACTGAGTAGGAACGTTGCTTTTATTTTTAAACTCCGTGATGAAAAGGTAGATTTTGTTTGTTGTGATATTCCTGATGCGAATACGCTGACTATTGGAATTTTTGCTGCGCTCGCACAGCATGAAAGAGAACTCATAAGCTCCAGAACTAAAAGTGCCTTGGAAGCAAAAAAATCACAAGGCTTTTCTTTAGGTACTCCTTCCAACCTCACCAATGAAGCAAGAACTAAAGCATGGGAATCCAATCGCCAAAAAGCATTAAGGAATACCAACAACCGCAGAGCCTCTGGTTATATCAAACAACTTCGAGAAAATAAAATGACCTACCGAGCGATTGCTGATAAATTAAACGAAGAAGGTTTTCGGACAGCGAAAGATAAATTGTTTTTACCAATGGCTGTTAAACGGCTTTATGATCGAATTAACCAATAATCGCTATTCCTTGTTATGAGCTGGACTTTAGCCATTGGTCTTTAGTCTTTGGTCTTTAGTCTTTGGTACGCTTATGCTTGACAGTGGAAATTAGCTAAATATTTTCTTTATACTCAAATAAAAAAAACTAAGGTAAACTAAGTATTACGATAATACTCAAGGTATTTGGTAGACTGTCACTAAAGACTAAAGACCAATAGCTAAAGACTAGCTAAGTCGTTTTTATAGATACCTCTTTCTCCACATCCGCATCAAAATCAGCAAATTCCTCCGTTTCCAAATTTTTATACAAAGCCCGAATATCTGCCACCATTTCCGCATAAGGAAAATTATCGAAGGTACCTCGGTCTAATAAATATTCCATGTGCTGATTGCCGACTAGGTCAAAGGCATGATATAAACTATCCGAATGCCCGTCAAACTCTAAAGGCTTTAAGCCAAATTTTTCACACAATTCTATATTAAAAGCAGGGGTCGCTTTGACCCATTTATTATGTAAAAAAACGGATACATAGCCATGCCAATGAAACACATCCGTTTTCATTTGTTTCCGCATCCGTTCGGTAGATAAATGATTGCGGACATCGGCATAGCCTAGCCGTGCAGGCACGCCAATGGCTCGACAACAGGCGGCATAAGCAATTGCTTTAGGCACGCACCAATTTCTACCAGATTGAATAACGGCAGAAGCGATGAACTTTTCCTTGTCTACACCATAAGTATAAGGATCATATCTCAATTTATCTCGAATCGCATAATATAATTGAATGGCTTTTTCTTCTTTTGAGGCATTATTAGTCGTATGCGCCGAGATGAAATCTTGAATAATTTTATGTTCAAAATCTAGAAAATAGGTAGCTGATAAATTTGCTGCTTGCATTGTTTGCTGTCTGTTTGAGTGTATAAAGGCTTAAAGTTAATAAAATTTCTATTTTGTTTATAGGCTAATTTTTATTAGGTTTGGGTTTAGTTCAAGAATTTTTACCCGCATTACATCAATAAATAAGCTATGACTAAAACCACCTTTAAGCCTACCTTTATTCTGGTAGTACTAGCTTCTTTCATTTTTGGCTTTACTGCTCTAACGGAAGAAAAAACAAAAGAAGAAGGAATTACAACTACCATAACAAAAACTAGCAATAATGCAGAGGAAACACCCTTTGACATTATGATGAATGTGTTAACCCATAAAAGATGTGTGAATTGCCATCCATCCGATAATCGGCCACGGCAAGGAGAAGATATGCACGTCCATAATTTCAATGTACAAAGGGGAGCGGATAATCACGGTGTGGCTGCTGTGAAGTGTGAGACTTGCCACCAGCAGGAAAATAATAATTTTTCAGGTGTACCAGGTGCACCTGAATGGGCCTTAGCACCTCTTCGTATGCGCTGGCTAGGATTAAGTCGAACAGAAATTGCTAAATCCATGCTCAATAAAGAAAACAACGGAGGGCGTTCTTTAGAAGAAACGGTAAAACATTTAACAGAACATAAATTGGTATTGTGGGCTTGGGAACCGGGGGTAGATTCAGAAGGTATTCCAAGAGAAAAACCCCCAGTCCCAGTTGATGAATATATTACAGCGGTGAAGGCATGGGCAGCGGCAGGGGCAATTATTCCAGAGGAATAAAGTAGAATTAATGTTGAATTTTGAATAAAACGGGATTAAATATTGGTCTTGTTTTCTACCGCCCATTCAAAATTCAACATTGAGAACTTACACTTGTCCTTCCTTTAGAAATACCATCTGAAATGCCCTTTTTCTGTTATTTTCTAAAAAAGGACAAGTCTATTATTCATTGCGGATTAGCAACTCCGCATTACAAATTTAAAAAATGAAAATTTCATTCAATATAAATGGAAAATCCCAATCGGTCGAAGTAGATGGACATACCCCTATACTTTGGGTTATCCGAGATATGCTAGACCTAAAAGGAACCAAATTTGGTTGCGGAAAAGCAGCTTGTGGAGCTTGTACCATTCATGTCAACGGAGAGGCCGTTCGTTCTTGTTCTTATGCCGTAAAATTTGCGGAAGGTAAAAATATTACGACGCTAGAAGGATTAGCTGAAGGGGATAATTTACATGCAGTGCAGCAAGCATGGATAGAGGAAGTCGTTCCACAATGCGGTTATTGTCAGCCCGGATTTATGATGGCAACGGCTGCTATGCTAGAAAAAATACCTAATCCAACAGATAAGGACATTGATGATAATATCGTGAATATTTGTCGCTGTGGAACGTATTATAGAATGCGAAAGGCAATAAAAAGAGCAGCGGAGATTAAGCGTACAAATTCATAATTCATTTTTTCATCGTTACTAGACTTGTTCAAAAAGAAATCAGTATGTCAAAAGATAAATCAAGAAAAAAATCTCGTCGAAAATTTCTAATTCGAGGAGGAATAGGTACGCTGGGACTTGTAGCTTTAGGTACTTATGTATTTAGAAATCCAATACGTCGATCTATTCTCGAAATGTCAGAAACGATGGTGGCTCCTTATGATGGATCGGGTACGCAAGCGAACCTATGGTTTGAAGTCACCAAGAATAATAAAATTCTGTTTCATTCTCCCAAAGTAGAAATGGGGCAGGGCACCTTTACAGGTTTGGCACAAATTATAGCAGATGAATTGGATGTGAATATGAGTCAAATAATGGTAAAAACAGCAGAGACAAGTACTGGAATTGTAGATGGTCTAGGTACGGGCGGAAGTCTATCTGTGGCTTCCTTATGGCAACCGCTTAGAGAAATGGCGGCTACCATGAGAGAAAAAATAAAGATAGAAGCCGCTAAGAAATTAGACGTAGATGCTAATAAACTTAGCACTGCTGATGGAATTATTTCTGGAGCTGGAAAAACAATGACCTATGCAGAAGCAGTAACGGATGTAACAGATTGGTCGCTACCAGATACCCCAAAATTGAGAGCCGTAACAGCTTATAAATATATCGGAAAACCCGTCCAACGAATTGATTTGAAAGCCAAAGTAATCGGAGCGCCCATTTTTGGAATGGATGCCGCAATGCCAGATATGCTACATGCGGCAGTGGTCCGACCTGAACATATAGGGGCTACCTTTAAAAGTGCGGATACTAGTGCGGCAGAAAATATGTCGGGCGTAGTAAAAGTGGTTCAAAAAGACAATTGGGTAGGCGTTATCGCTAAATCTTACCCAGAAGCTTTAGCCGCTAAACGAAAAATAAAAGTAGACTGGGACATCTCTAAAGAATGGACAGAGGAAGATATTAGGGATATGCTAACAGTAGGGAAAGGAAATAAAATGATTACCCAAAAAGAGGGTAGTGCGCTAGATCCTGATAAAGAAGGAGTCGTATCCATAGAATTTACTAGCCCTTTTGCAGCTCATGCTCAGATTGAACCGAATGGAGCAGTAGCTTATGTAAAAGACGGTCAAGCAACGATTAAGTTATCTACTCAGGTTATTGGTATTACTCAAAATCAAATAGCTGAGGCACTAGGTTTTAAAAAGGAAAATATTAATATTATCGGTACCTATCTAGGTGGCGGATTTGGAAGAAGATTAAATACAGACCATGCTGTGGTAGCTGCTAAATTATCCCAAGAAGTGGGAAAGCCTGTAAAATATTTCTTTACTAGAAAAGAGGAATTTCAACATGATACTTTTCGTCCTCCTACGCATCATATTATGCGTGGTAAATTGAATGAAAAAGGTGATTTAGATAGCTTAGAACACCATTATGCTAGTGGTGATGTGGCGGTTAATTCTGTTCTCCTACCTGCTATTGCGAACACCATATTGGGTACAGATGTAGGGGCAATGAGAGGAGGTAATATTATGTATGGACAAGTGCCAAATCACAGAGCTGTACAATGGCATACTTCCTTGCCTTTTGCAACTAGTTGGTGGCGAAGTTTAGGTTTATTAGCGAACACTTTTGCTATAGAAAGTTTTGTGGATGAGATGGCGTTAAAAGCAGGTAAAAGTCCAGTTGAATTTAGGTTAGCAATGCTTGGCACGGAAGGCATGGATGCTAGAATTAGAAAAGTGATTGAAGTAGCTGCCCAGAAAGGGAATTATCAAGATAGTGGTTCTAGTAATCGAGCGATGGGCTTTGCGGCTTCAGTAGATGCGGGTTCTCCTTGTGCACAGGTGGTAGAGGTGTCTATTGAAGGAGGAGAAATAAAAGTCGAAAAAGTAACTTGTGTTTTAGATTGTGGAATAGCTGTTAATCCTGATCAAGTAAAAGCACAGTGTGAAGGGTCTATTATTATGGGTATCAGTGGTATTTTACATGAAGCAATGGGCATCAGAAATGGAAAATTATACCCAACTATTTATGGTCCTTATAATATGGCATTAATGCGTAATTCACCAAAGGTAATTGACGTGCATTTGATTCAAGGTGCAGATGTTCCGCTTCCTGTAGGCGAACCTCCGTTGGGACCTATTGGTGCAGCTATTGGGAATGCTTTACGTCGGATTACAGGAGAGCGTATGACCGATTTACCGCTTCAATTGTCTTAATTGCTCTAAGCGTAAAATAATAACAAATGCCAACACAAATATCCGCTTACGAAAAATCAGCTTTTACAGCCAATACAAAAAAAGGACATTCGATTACCCATGATGTATATAGTAGAGGAACGGGAAAAATTCTTATACTCATTCAAGAACTACCTGGGATAGGACAAGAGACTTTAGCTTTAGCAGATAGATTTGTTGACAACGGATATAAGGTCATATTACCGCATTTATTTGGACCTATTGGAAAAACTAGTGTGACTGGCAATTTGTTCAGGGTCTTTTGCATGAGAAAAGAATTTTCCATCTTTTCAAAGAATGAAGCTAGTCCAATAGTAGATTGGCTCAAAGCTTTATGTGCAAAAATGAAGGCAGACCATCAAGTGAATGGGGTAGCGGTTATTGGTATGTGTTTAACGGGTAATTTTGCGATTAGTCTAATGGCAGAAGATGCTGTTTTAGCAGGTTTTGCTAGTCAACCGTCCCTGCCTATTCGAACACAAAACGCCTTACATCTTTCTGATCAAGATGTGGAGATTATTAAAACAAAACTGGATAAAGTAGGTCCTATGCACTGTGGGCGTTTTGAAGGGGATAAGTTTTGTACCGCACAAAAATTTGATTTGATAAAAAGGAAGTTTAATGATGATGGCGTGGAGCGAATTAAATTACATGAACTCCCCGGTAAAGGACATGCTATTCTGACGCTAGATTTTGTAGATGAAGAAGGACATCCAACATCAAAAGCACTAAAGGAAGTGATGGCCTATTTTGATAAGCAGTTGGAATGAATGAATAAATTGCTTTATTGCTATAGAAATTTAGCACATCAAACAGATAATTATACTGCACAAATTCCAAAGTCTAAGTTTTTTTCTCATATCAAAACGATACTATTTAATCTATGTGGGCATGGTAATTTTGACATGAAAGCTTATGAAGATTATTTTGCAGGCAATATAGGGATACACGAATTGACTACGGAAGAGATTACGGCTTCTTTGGCAGAATTAGATACGCCAGAAATTGCTTAGTTTGAAAGTTTTAATGAGTAAATGAATGAATGATAAAATGAGTAAATAGATGGCGCATCTTCGGAAAAGAAAATTTTTTTCACAGAGGAGCGACCCCCATTTATTCAATTACTCATTCTATCATTTACTCATTTATTTCTAATGACTCGCCTCTTTTATCAAATTAGGAAATTTTTTCTGAAACTTTTTTAATCTAGGAACAGAAACACCTTGAATATATCCTTGATTCGGATGCAAGCGTTCATAATTTTGATGATAATCTTCCCCTACCCAGAATTTCTCAAAAGGCATGACCTCAGCCGCTACCTTTTCGGGGGCCAATTCTGCATTTAATGCGGCTACCTTTTTATCAATAATAGCTTTTTCCTCTTCATTTTGATAAAAAATAATAGACCGATACTGCGAGCCTTTATCTGGTCCTTGCCCATTAACTTGTGTTATATTTTGAGAACCAAAATACACATCTACTAAAGTAGCAAAGTCAACGATACTTGGATCATAATAAATTTCTACTGCCTCCGCATGTCCTGTAGTACCCGTATTAGAAGAATTGTAGGTTGGATTTTTGGTATGTCCACCTGAATATCCAGAAATTGATTCCTGAACGCCTTTGACACTTTCATAAACTGCTTCGACACACCAAAAGCATCCTGATGCAAAATAAGCTTTCTTCAAACCTTCTGTATTCATAGGGGGACTTGATTGATTGCTTATCTTATTTGTGCCTTTCACTTGGCAACCACTGCTTACCACAAAGAGACTTAAAACTATCAGCAAAAAATTAAACTTCATATTGTATTTATTGATTGAATAAAGATTGCGTTCACACTTCATATTAAAACAAGTCAAAGCAATATAAGTTTTTCCTAAATCACTTAGGCTATCTTCACTACGACATTTCCCGTTTTTTGTCCAGTTGCTACATATTTAAAAGCTTCGGCAATTTGAGGTAGCGAATACGTTTTATCCTCTATCACAGGCTTAAATTTTCCTTCTGCTAATAATTTTTGGATGAATAAAATACTCTTTTTAATATCGGAAGGAATAGGAAAGATTACTTTTTTATTGCTAAATCTAGTCAATAATGGAAGGTATATGTTTTCCGCTCCTGGTCCCAATTCAGAAGATATATAGGCACCATTAGGTAGCAATAAAGGTTTGCATTTAGCAAAAGTACTTTTGCCAACGGCATCCAGCACAAAATGATATTGGTCTCCTTTTTGAGTGAAATCTTCTTGCTCGTAATTATAAATTTTATCTGCACCAATTTCCTTGAGTAATGCTAGATTTTTGGTGTTTCCAACTGCTGTGACCTCTATACCTTCATACTTCAATAATTGAACAACGGCAGAACCTATCGCACCCGTAGCTCCATTAACTAATACTTTTTGTCCTTTTTCTAAATCAATTTTATTTAGGAAATTTAATGCATAATGCGCCCCTTCCGTACTAGCCGCGCCTTGTTCATAAGAACAACTGTCAGGAAGCAAAGCAATTTCTTTTTGTGCATCTATGGTTAAATATTGTGCGTAAGCACCTAAACCGTGATCATGAAAACCAAAAACCCTATCTCCTTTTTTAAAAGCAGTTACTTTTTGACCAACTGCTTCAATCTGCCCAGCAAAGGTAGTGCCTGCAATTTGGTTTTTAGGTCGCATTAACCCACCTATGAAGAATCTGAAAATAAAAGGTCTCCCACTCAAAACACTACAATCTGTTCGATTGACTGTAGTAGCATACACTCTCACTAAAACTTCGTTTTCCTTAGGAATAGGTTTGTCGACTGTTGCTAATTGAAGTTCTTCAGGCGTGCCATAATTTTTATAAATAATGGCCGTCATTGTTTTTGTAGGCATAGGTTTTTTAAAACAAAGATTCACATAAAAGGAGAAACCTACCATTTTTTTCTGCAAGACCAAGAAATTTGTCTGCGAATAGAGCTTTTCTTAGAGTAACAAAACTGCCAGATTTTTAAAATCTGGCAGTTTTTGCCCAAATCGACTTTTCTGAGTAGATTCAAGTTAAGAAACATTATAAGTTGTCACATTTCTACCCAAATACTACCTCCGTTTCACTCACTTCCTCCTCATAAGCAGAAACAGGAATACAATTACAAATCAAATTCCTATCGCCCATTGCATCATTGGTCCTACCAACACTCGGCCAGAACTTACGCTCTTTTACAAAAAGTAAAGGAAAAGCCGCTTTACTTCTAGAATAAGGAAGCGTCCAATCATCTTGCGTAATAGTCGCCATTGTATGTGGTGCATTAACAAGTACATTTTCCTTTGGGTCTACTACACCTTCTTCAATTTCACTTATTTCTTTTCGAATGCTAATCATGGCATCGCAGAATCGGTCTATTTCTTCTATTGTCTCACTTTCCGTCGGTTCTATCATCATTGTACCAGCAACAGGAAAAGAAACGGTTGGCGCATGAAAGCCGTAGTCCATTAAGCGTTTGGCAATGTCTACTACCTCTACATTAACTGCTTTAAAAGGTCGGCAGTCAATGATTAACTCATGGGCATTCCGACCATGCGAACCAGTGAATAAAATAGGGTAGTGAGCCTGTAGTTTCTCTTTAATGTAATTAGCATTTAAAATAGCTATTTCTGTAGCACTCTTTAATCCATCAGGCCCCATTAATGCGATATAGGCATAAGAAATAGACAAAATACTAGCACTGCCCCAAGGCGCAGCCGCTATTGCCGCAATTCCTTTTTTACCTCCTGCACTTTTAATGACTGCATTGCTCGGCAAAAAAGGAGCTAAATCTTTTTTTACAGCTATTGGACCCATACCGGGACCACCGCCACCATGAGGAATGCAGAACGTTTTGTGTAAATTTAAATGACAAACATCTGCCCCAATATATCCAGGACTTGTTAATCCTAATTGGGCATTTAGATTGGCACCGTCCAAATAAACTTTCCCTCCATTATCATGGATAATTTGACAGGCTTCTTTGATACCTTCCTCAAACACGCCATGCGTCGATGGATAAGTTACCATTAAAGCCATTAAGTTATCTTTATGTGTGGTCGCTTTTTCTCGTAAATCTGCTAAATCTATATCTCCGTTTTCTTCACATTTTACAATGACGACTTGCTGCCCAGCCATTACTGCGCTTGCAGGATTCGTACCATGTGCAGAAGATGGGATAAGCGTGATATTTCTATGCGATTGTTTTTTATCTTTAAAATAGGCTTTAATCACCATCAAACCAGCTAATTCTCCTTGTGCGCCACTATTCGGTTGTAGGGAAGTAGCATCCATACCCGTAATTTCTGATAGCCAATCCGCTAATTGAGCAAACATTTGATGATAACCTTTGGCTTGATTTAGCGGAACGAAAGGATGAATATTTGCTAATTCAGGCCAAGATAGTGGAATCATTTCTGTGCTTGCATTTAGCTTCATCGTACAAGACCCTAAAGAAATCATAGAATGTACTAAAGACAAATCCTTATTTTCCAGTCGCTTTAAATAGCGTAACATTTCATGTTCTGTATGGTATTGATTGAATACAGAATGCTCTAAAAAAGGCGTACCTCGTTTTAAGGAAGTAGGAATGCTAGAAGAGAGTTTGTTTGTTGTTAAATTAGGTGCATCTACTTGTTTTGCACTAGCGAAAATAGTTAATATATCTTGGACATCTTCCAGCGTGGTTTTTTCATTTAAAGAAATTCCAATAAACTCCTCTTTAAAATATCGGAAATTTATTTGCTGCTTAAGTGCTAGTTTCTGGATTGCCTTTTTATCTGTAACGGCTACTTTTAAGGTGTCAAAATAAGCGTTATTAATTTGCTCGTAGCCTAGCGTTTTTAAACTTTTAGCTAAACTGGTCGTTAATAAATGAATTTTGGTGGCGATACGAGTTAAGCCTGCTTGTCCGTGATATACCGCATACATCCCTGCCATTACTGCAAGCAAAACCTGCGCTGTACATATATTAGAAGTTGCTTTCTCTCTACGAATATGCTGTTCTCTAGTTTGCAAAGCCATTCGATAAGCCAAGTTGCCATGTTTATCTTCTGTAATGCCAATAATCCGACCGGGAATTTGTCTTCTGTATGCTTTTTGGGTAGCAAAAAATGCCGCATGAGGACCACCATAGCCCAATGGAATTCCAAACCTTTGAGAAGTACCGACAACCGCATCTGCTCCCATTTCTCCTGGTGATTTTAATAACACCAAAGAAAGTAAATCTGCACAAATAACTGTTTTTACTGCGTTTTCTTGTGCTGTTTGAATGATAGCACTAGCATCTACAACGGCACCATTACTATCTGGATATTGTAAAAAGATACCAAACAAATCTGGATCAGCTACATTCAGCGTATTTCTTTCTCCAACGATGACTTCAATACCTAAAGGCTGCGCTCGACCTTGAATTAAATCAATCGTTTGCGGGAAGGTATTCGCTTCCACAAAGAATTTATAGGCTTGTTTTTTGGTTTTAGCCTTTACCCTATAAAAAAGCGTCATTGCTTCTGCCGCTGCCGTTCCCTCATCTAATAAAGAAGCGTTCGCCAATTCCATACCTGTCAAATCCGTCACCATCGTTTGGAAATTTATTAGGGCTTCCATCCGACCCTGTGCTATCTCTGCTTGATAAGGCGTATATGCCGTGTACCAAGCTGGATTTTCTAATATATTTCGTTGAATAACGGTGGGTGTCAAACAATCATGGTAGCCCATTCCAATAAAAGAACGGAAAACTTTATTTTGCCCCATTAAAGTTTTAAAGTTGCTTAGAAAAGCGGCTTCTGTTTGGGCGGCAGGTAAATTTAAGGCTTTAGTAGTGCGTATATTTTTTGGAATAGTTTCTTCCACTAATTGTTCGATAGAGGAGGCATTGATCGCCTGAAGCATTTCTGACACGGTAGTTTGATTGGGTCCGATGTGCCGTTGAACAAAGGCTTCTTCCAAATTTTGTAGGTCTTTCATAGATATGGGTTGTACAATTTATAGAGTGGACTTGTTTTTATCCAAGTCTAGTTTAGAGATAAGCACCTAAATATAAAATAACGATTATTTGTGGTTAGGTAGTTAAATTCCAATTAGATGGCAAGTTCTAATATATTGGTGGAATAAAATTGTACAAAATTGCAGTAGGTTCACTCCAATGTATCTTTTCCTTTTGCTAATTTCATTCTTTTTTTTGCCTCTTTAATCTGGTCTTTAAAGTTACTAGCGGAAACCACCTTTTGTCCGATTCTATCCTCAAACGCTTTACGGGCTATACCCGCTGCATCGCCTCCTTTGGCAGCGGCTTCTTTATTTTCCTCCAGTCCTTTTGCATCTGCTTTGATGGCTTCTTTTTTGGTGGCGATTTCTGCTAATTCGATAAAGATAAGTTCCTCTCGGGTCATGTGATCTCGTAAATTTTCTTTATTCAGTCCTTTAACTCTTTTATGTTCAGAGGGAATCAGACCAAAGGTGCCCAAAGAGAGGATAGCGGTTAGTATCGCATAGTCTGGGTGTTTCTGAATACCCCGTTCTTTCCATTCATTGGTTAACTCAATTCGGCCAACCTTAGTTCTAATCCTCGTTTCTATCCAATCATCCTCATAGCCTAAATCTCTAAAACCTTGCCGTACCCTAGCCATTGCTTTAGCAGGGTCTTCTATTTCTTGTAATCGTTCCTCTCCTGTTTGTGCCAACCACAATTTAAAAGGCTCGGCATTTGGGGAGGAGATGGATTGAATAATTCTAAATAACCCTTCCCTATTGGCACAATCCGTTAAACGGTTCTTGCCATCTGGAGCAATCATTTTCAACCTTCGCCAAATTGGCGAAAGTTCCTTTTCCCGCTTCTTCATTTTATACCAATAATCACTAGGTGTAGGGCTTTCTGACAATACTGCCACCACGTCAACGATGGAATAATAGGGTTCTCCATTGTGTATAGTCTGTCTGATAGTCTTACCCTCGAATAGAATTAAGTCGCTCATAAGTTGTTTATTTTGTGGAAGTAGCGGTTGGGTTTCCGCTTATAATTACTTCGCTTTTTTAGGTGATATATCCACTATAAAGATACTGTAAATGAATAATTAAAGCTAAAAGAGCATATAAAATAATGAACTTAATTGTCTTACCAAATAAAGTTATGTTTTTAATAATTGTTTGAGCAATAAACTCCTACTCACAAAACCTGCGAACACGACTACTATTCAAATTAGAGAACAATCATTCCGCATTTGCTTTGTATAAAACACCTATCTTTGGGGATTTTAATAATATAATTTGGCTCGATTATTAAGATAAATACAACAAGTAAAGAACTGAAAACATAAAGAAAATGAGTGATAAAACAATATTAGCCGTAGATATAAATGCCTTAAATACAAGCTACGCAGACTTATCCGTCTATAAACGAGTGGAGCAATTATATGTAGATTTTGACCAAGAAGACATTATGTTGACTTCTTCTTTTGCTGCTACTTCCGCTTTTTTATTAAAGGTGTTTTCCGATGTAAACAAGGACCAAATTATTTATTTCATTGACACAGGCTATCATTTTAAGGAGACTTTGATTTATAAAGAATATTTAACTCAGTTATATGATTTAAATGTGAAAAATATTCAAGCGGAGCCTGCAAAACATGATTTGACAAGTTCGACAGAAATGTGGAAAAACCAACCGAATAGATGCTGTCATTATAATAAAGTAGAACCTTTGAGCAAGATAAAGGAAAAATATAAAGTATGGGTTTCTGGCTTGATGAAATGGCAAAGTGACTTTAGAAGTTCTTTGAATATTTTTGAAGAACGAGAAGATATTACAAAGTTTTATCCATTGTTAGATATTGGCTTTATAGAGCGAGATGCATTTATCAGAGATCATCACTTGCCTTTTCATCCCTTAAAATCAAAGGGCTATTCTTCTATTGGTTGTCAGCATTGTACGGTACCGGGAGAGGATAGATCTGGTAGATGGAATAATTCTCCTAAAACGGAGTGTGGTTTGCATTTATAAGGTTCTTTAGATGGAGTAAATTTAATTTGTTTTTTTGCAAGAAAACAAATTAAATTTACTCCATCTAAAAAAGTCCATCCCAATGGTAATTAATTACTAATAATGTATATAAATCTGTCTTTAGCCTACTTTTTAAGTTTTTTATTCCTTCATGCCTGTAGTCCTAAATCTTTACCTACAACGAATAATGTACAGCGCTTAGTTAATTATGAACACCCTATCGCTTATGAACCGAGGGAGTATGTATGCTATAAAGCGAATGGTCCTTTAGTAATTGATGGACAATTAACAGAAAAAGATTGGGATTTAGCGATGCCTACTAAAGATTTTGTAGAGATAGAAGGTAGTTTAAAGCCGCTTCCTACGTTTCAAACTTATGCGAAGATGCTATGGGATAAGGAGTATTTATATGTGGCAGCGAAATTAATGGAACCACATATTTGGGCAACGCTCAAAGAACGAGATGCCATCGTGTTTAAAGACGACGCTTTTGAAGTATTTATTGATCCAAATGGAGATGGACACAATTATTATGAGTTTCAGGTAAATGCTTTAAATACGATCTGGGATTTAATTTTATTAAAACCTTATAGAATTGATAGATCTCCAAAGGTGATCAGTAACTGGGATATTAAAGGCATAAAATCTGCGGTGTATATTGCAGGAACTATAAACGATTCTTCGGATGAAGATCAATATTGGTCAGTCGAAATAGCTTTCCCTTGGGCTGCTTTAAAAGAATTGGCGGGCGTACCTGCCCCGCCTAGAAATGGTCAACAATGGCGGGTAAATCTTTCCAGAGTAGATTGGACAATGGATGTGGCGGGTGGACAGTATGAAAAAAGAATCAATCCTGCTACAAAAAAACCAGTACCCGAAAATTATTGGGTTTGGTCTCCGCAAGGTAGAATTGCCATGCACCATCCTGAGACTTGGGGGTATTTGCAATTTAGTAATCAACTGGTTGGCAAAAAAGACATTCCTTTTAAGACTTATCCGCAAGAACAGATTAAATGGGCTTTATGGCAATTACATTTCCAACAAGCTGCTTATTTTAAAGCACATCAGCAATATTGTTCAGATATACAAGAACTCACCAAAGTGACTACTGCTATCCCTAATTATACGTTCCAACCAGTTTTGGAAAATTATACAGGTGGCTATCAAATTATTGCAAATGATTTGCGAGCTGGTTATCAATGGATTATTAATGAAGATGGAAAAATTTGGAAAATAGCTGATTGATTATTTATTTAAAAGAGGTCAGAAGTCAGACCGAAAAATAAATTTTTCTGTCAGAAGTGAGATTTATAACATGTGTACCTCGTCATGTTTTACGATGCAAGTCTGACTTCTGACAGAAAATTTTATTTTTCGGTCTGACTTCTGACCTCTTTTAAATAAATAATCAATCAACTAAACACTAACTATCATATTTGTATAACTCCAAGGTTTCTATAATCTCTATCAGTTTTTTACTGTACTGTGGGTCCGTAGCATAGCCCGCTTTCGATAAACCTTTTGCCCAAGTAGTATAATCTTGATGTAATAAATGCTTGTACCGATTACTTTGTAGTAGCTCGCTGTGTGCTCTATAACTTGCCCAAGCGGTATCAAAAACCTTAAAAAAATCTTTGTGCGAATCATCTGAAAAATTGGTACAATGCCCTTTTTTACAATGCTTGGAAAAGCATTTAATACCAAAATGATTATTAGTAGTAGTGGCTAATTTGCTTTTCCCTGCTTTACTTTCCAATAAGCCTTGCGCTAATTTAATACTGGCAGGAATACCGTATTTTTCCATTTCACTTTTAGCGACTTTGGCAAATCGTTGCACATAAGTAATTTGTTCTTGGCTTCCCTTTTTATAAAAAACTGGTAATGTAGTAGGTACTTGTCTCTTTGAATAATTGCTCTTTTCAGAAGTAGTAACAATGTTCGTATCTTCATTAAAACTAACAGATAAGGTAACGTCTTTTCGTATAAGTAAATAAGTCAATAAAACACAGAGTAAAAATTTCATCCCATTTGCTTGTAACCATTTTTGGATAAATAGGCGTTTAGTTTTGTTAACTGAACTTGGTAGTAATTTTAGAGACATGGGTGTAGTTTTTAGCTGGTCTTTAGCTATTGGTCCTTAGTCTTTGGTACGCTTATGCTTGGCAGTAGTCTTTGAATAATTCCTATTGCCAAGCATAAGCGTACCAAGGACTAGAGACCAATAGCTAAAGACCAATTAAGTATATTAGACAATAAATTAACAGGGCATCAAAGTGAGATTTGATACCTGAAAAAAGTTTGCGAAGTTTAAAAAGGAGACTATTCGAATAGTAATAAGCTATCTTTTTATTCTTTTTTAGAATAAAAGAAAAGAGCTAATTTTAGCTATACCAAAGATACAAAAAAGGAAGCTTTGAAGCAGTATTTTTTACTAACAGCTATGTTAATAACTGGCAGAATAGAGCATCTAAATAAAACGGAGTCTAGCTGTATTTGGAAAAAAGAAAGATCTCCTTATTTTGAGGAAATATGTTCAACTAAAAGGGAAATATGTCCTACAATAATATGCTAATTCAGTGGTATCTTTACTTTTTATTTTTTCTTCGTTACCTAACAAATTTCTTATGAAAAACTTCTTTTTTTCTTTCGCCTTTATCCTATTGGGTTTCACAACTGTCTTTTCACAAAATCTTATCGTGAATAAAGCAGAAACCGTTGTGAGTTTTACTATAAAAAATATTGGAATAAAAGTAGATGGAACGTTTTCTGACATAGAAGTGGAGGCAGTTTTTGATAAAGACAATCTTTCAGCTAGTTATTTCTCAGGAGAGGTTGCCATCAAATCAATTGATACAGGAATTTCTGCTCGAAATAGACATTTACAAAAAGAAGATTATTTTGATGCTGCTACCTATCCAAAGATTAAACTTGTTTCTAAAGCATTGAAAAAGATGGAAGAAGGGGGATATGAGTTTGTAGGAGAATTGACCATTAAAGGAACAACAAAACCAATCAATTTTCCAATTAAGATTAAAGAAACTAGTAATGGTACAACCGTAGAAGGAGCTTTTGAAATTAATAGACTTGATTTTAAAGTTGGCAGTAAAAGTTGGGCATTGAATAAAACGGTAAAAATTTCAATTAAACTTGTCACCCTTTAATCATAACCATCTTAGTTCTACATTAACTTAGGTTTCGCACCCTAAATTTGATTTTTGATAATTAAACTGTTTTTACTACAAAATATGATTAAATTAGGTGTTTGTTATGTCACATTTTACAGGAAAACAGAAAAAATAAAGTGTATTTGTTATAGTTCATAATCTGAAATCATTTTTGCCTCAAAAAAGTATTTAAAAACAGCTAACTATTACTTTTTTGTGCCAAAAACAGTTAATTATTATTTTTAAAAAATGGGTGCGAAACCTAAGTACAACGTAATTGCCAAATTTATTGAGTCTGTAAAATATTTGGATCAATATAGGAGCGTAGATCCGACAACGTCTGTAAGAATGGGATATGAAACCAAGTCTAACATCTCCAAAACCCTTCTCTCTTTTAATCAATCCAATTACAAACGGCTGTAAACGGCTACAAACGGCATTAACCGACTAATACTCGCCTTTATCTTGCAAGTGTCCATTACTTTGTGGCATCGTTCTTATTCGACGATACAATTATTTACGAACTAAAAAAAAACAAGTAATGAACAACTTACGAAACTCTGTCCGCTTAATTGGCCATTTAGGTCGTGATCCCGAAATAAAGGATCTAGAAGAAGGCAAGAAGCTAACTCGTATTAATCTAGCCACTACGGAAGTTTATAAAAATAAAGAAGGCGAAAAAGTACAGAATACCCAATGGCACCAACTCATTGGCTGGGGCAAAACAGCGGAATTAATGAGTACGCTTTTAAAAAAAGGAAAGCAAGTTGCGGTAGATGGAAAATTAGTCTATCGAACTTACGAGGATAAAAATGGGGTAAAACGGACCATTTCGGAAGTGGTGGTATCTGAGTTTGTGTTAATGGGATAGGTGGCTATAACAGGGGAAGTAGGTATTTTCAAAATGCCTACGTCCTTACTCCTCTAAAAAATAGAGCGTAAAAAAGCCAAAGAAATATGGTAAATTTGAAAAAACAAAAATGACAACATGGAAGAAAAGAGAACAATTTTTACTGTCGGTCATTCCAACCATCCAATAGACTATTTTTTAGAACTACTTCAATCACAAAATATTGATTGTTTGATTGATGTAAGAAGTATGCCTGCGAGTAAATATAATCCTCAGTTCAACCAAGTGCCACTAAGTAATTTCCTTAAAAACAACGGAATTACTTACCAGCACTTCAAAGAGGAATTTGGTGCAAGGCATGAAGAAGAAAAGGTTTTAGATGAGCAGGGTCAGGTTGATTTTGAATTATTTAGAAAAACCTTCAATTTTCAACAGGGCATAGAAAGAGTAGATATTGAAGCATCTAAAGGATTAAAAATTACCTTAATGTGCTCGGAAGGAAATCCTTTAGAATGTCATCGCTTTTCGATGATAGCTATACATTTAAAAGAGATTGGATTTGAGGTAAAGCACATACTAAAAAATAAAGTAGTTAAAACGCATCAACAGTTAGAATTAGAACTACTAAACAAGTATAGGAAAAAACTTCCAGTACCCTCTTTGTTTGAACCTAATATAAATGAAGAAACAAAGCTAAAAGAAGCATACAGACTCCACAATAAGGAAATTGGTTGGATAGTACAAAAACAACAACAAGACATAACGAGCTACTATGATTAAATTATACACCATAGGATTTACCAAGAAGAATGCGGAGCATTTTTTCGGTCTTTTAAAATCAAACAAAGTCAAAAATATTGTTGATACAAGGGTCAAAACAAATTCTCAGTTAGCAGGTTTTGCCAAAGCGGATGACCTAGCCTATTTTGCAAAAGAAATAGCACAAATTAGTTATGAACATCAACTTGATTTTGCGCCGACTAAAGAATTACTGTCCAAATACAGAAAAGGTACTATCACTTGGCAAACGTATGAAGATGAATATTTGAACTTACTAGACATGAGAAAAGTAAAGTCCAAAGTAGAAATAGAGAAACTACATGAACATTGCCTATTATGCAGTGAGCATACCGTTGAAAAATGTCACCGAAGATTACTTGCAGAATATTTACAGGAAGTAAATACAGACCTAAAAATAATACACCTAAAATAACCATAACTACTTAGATGAAAGAAGTGTTGATTTTTTTTTGAATGGAGCATCCATTCAACAGGTCAATCTATGCGCTATCAAGTAGTTAAAATTAAACACCATAAGTACTTAATGAGTAAGTTTTCAGTGTTGAATTTTGAATG
>ENA-ORXT01002907-ORXT01002907.1-marine-metagenome-genome-assembly--contig:-NODE-2907-length-19695-cov-9.428892_pt1 | contig 19695 bp, 9 predicted proteins | sample MGYA00237868_ERZ511482 | MGnify/ENA metagenome assembly ERZ511482
GGGGGTGGCTATAGCGGAGGCGGGGGTGGCTATGGCGGAGGCGGGGGTGGCTATGGCGGAGGCGGGGGTGGCTACGGCGGAGGCGGTGGTGGCTATGGTGGAGGCGGCGGTGACTATGGCGGCCGCTTTGGCGGCGGCGGTGGGCGGGACCGTGGGGGCAGCACCCTGGGCGCCAACCTGCGTCCTATCACCAACTGGTCGGAAATTCAGTTGCCGGCGTTTGTCAAGGACTTCTACATGGAGCACCCAGACGTGACGCGGAGAGACGATGGGACCATTGCCGACTTTCGCGCCCGCCAGGAGATCAGCGTCGTCGGTCGCAACATCCCCAAGCCCGTAGAGTCCTTTGAGGAGGCCTCCTTCCCGGATTACGTGCTGGAGGAGATCGGCCGCTGCGGCTTCAAGGCACCGACGCCCATCCAGGCGCAGGCGTGGCCCGTGGCGCTCAGTGGCCACGATGTGATTGGCATTGCTGAGACGGGGTCGGGCAAGACCTGCGCCTACATCCTACCGGCCATCGTGCACATCAACGCGCAGCCGTTCTTGGAGCCCGGCGATGGCCCCATTGTGCTGGTGCTTGCGCCGACGCGGGAGCTGGCCAACCAGATCCAGCAGGAGTGCACCAAGTACGGGTCGACATCCCGCATCAAGAACACGTGCGTGTACGGTGGGATGCCCAAGTCGGGTCAAGCCCGCGACCTGAACCGCGGGGTGGAGATTTGCATCGCCACGCCTGGGCGGCTGATTGACTTCCTCGAGTCGGGGACGACCAACCTGCGTCGCGTCACTTACCTGGTGCTCGACGAAGCGGACCGGATGCTCGACATGGGCTTTGAGCCGCAGCTGCGCAAGATTGTCGGTCAGATTCGACCGGACCGGCAGACGTGCATGTTCACCGCCACCTGGCCCAAGGAGGTGCAGGGCTTGGCGCGCGAGTTCCTTAAGGAGAACCCCATCCAAGTGCAGATCGGGTCCATGGACCTGGCGGCCAACCGCAACATCACGCAGGTGATTGAGGTGTGCGCCGAGTACGACAAGCGCAACAAGCTGTTCCGGCTGCTGGACAAGTTTAAGGACTCGGGCGGCGGTAAGGTGCTTGTCTTCATGGAGACCAAACGCAAGTGCGACGAGATTACCAACGACCTGGTGCGCGACGGGTGGCCAGCTGGGGCCGTGCACGGCGACAAGACGCAGCAGGAGCGGGACCGGGCTATTGGCGAGTTCAAGTCGGGTCGGACGCCCATTCTGTGCGCAACTGACGTTGCGGCGCGTGGTCTGGGTACGTTTTTGCATTCCTATTTTTCTGACATGGGCGTTATTCTTGGTTCTTGTTTTTGATGTTGTCTGCGCGCGGGTGTCATGTTGGGGGGTGCAGCGTGTGGTCGTCGACTTCCAGCTGGGTCTGAGTAGCGGCGAGCATCGATGCGTAGCGGACGATCGAGACGGACGGCTGCGTGGCGGATGAAGCGAATATCGGCGGTACCGGCGTTGCCCGTGCAGCTGCGGCAGTGGTCCCCCTGGCGGCGACGTTAGCTGTGTCGGTGCCGCCGCGGTCTCGACGTCGCAACCTGGGCAGCCGGGCTCGATTGCGCACCTCTGCACTTGCAGTCTCTAGACAGGGAAGGAGCAACGCCGCGAGCGGCCTCGCGTGCTGAAGCGCGCGCCGTTTGTGGTGTTGCTTTTCCCTTGCAGGGGCTGTGGGGCGCTCTCTGTCGCCATCGTCGTGTGCGTCTGGAGGTGTGGTGACCGTCTGACCCTTAAGGGAGGAGGGACGGTGTTGTCGGCCTGCCACGGCGCTCCTGACTGCATGCGACTGCGTGCGACGACGCGTTGCGCACGCGAGGTGGACTGCCGCTTGCCGTGGCCTGCAGCTGCATGTGCGAGCGCTTTGTGACGCGCTATGGCACGCCATGGCATGTGATGACCCGCTGCAGTATGTTGTGGCGTGCGTCCGCGTGCCGCTGCCTGTCAACGTATTCCCGGCCACAGGAGAGTGGGTGCTCTGTGCTGGGCTGGAGGGGTGGGCAGCGCGTGTGGTCTCGCCTGGTCTCTTGCGCGCAATCCAGGCCTGTCCTGCTTGCTTTGCTTGTGGCCTGGTTCGTTCCCGCTTGGGATCCGTCCACTCGCGCAGCCATGTCGTTGCTCAGGCTAGCCCCAGGCGCTGTCGAGTTGGGCTGCCATGTGGCACTGAGGCCGCCTCCCTGCTGTCTGTTGCGTGGCGCGCTTGCATCCGATGAGGTGGGTCCTCGGGACGCGCTTGCTTCCCGTTGCCATGGAGTCTTCCTCCTGCCTCGACCTGGGGGTACCACTGCCTCTACCTGGTGCGCTTGGTGCTTGTGCCTGCGCCTGGCAGGGGTGTATGGCAGTGGGGTGTAGTCCTCGTCCGACTGGTACCCTGCTCATCCCTGAGGTTCTCCTCGGGACGGCCGCGTTTGGCGTGGTGCTTGTGCCAGGCGACTTGTCGTGAGAAGTCGACTGCAGCCTGGCCCTAGTCGTCCCCGCTTGTCCCCTGCTTTTGCCGCGCATGTGACGCTGCTTCGAGCCTTGTCTGCTCATTGCCCTGAAGCGGTCCTTCCTCGCGCGTCTGTCCGAGGTGATCGCCTCGACTGTGTCTTGGAGGGCTTATTTGTGACGATTTTTTCTTTTCTTGTCGGGTGGCTGGTGGCATTTGTTGAGCTTGGCTTGGAGTGTCGTTTGTTGGCTGCTGCTTGATGGGTGGTGTGATGAGGCTTGTAATGGTGCCAGTCAAAGACCGTGGCTGGCCTGCCTGGTTGCTGTACCTGGTGGTGTGCGATCTGTCTACTAACCCATCGCTTCGACCCCTGTTCTGGGGCTGCTCTCTTTTCGCCTTGGATGACCACAGACATCAAGGACGTCATGTACGTGATCAACTTCGACTTCCCGAATAACGTGGAGGACTACATCCATCGCATCGGCCGGACTGGCCGCGCCGGCGCAAAAGGTACAGCCTACACCTTCTTCACGGCGGATAAGGCCAAGCACGCGAAGGAGCTGGCGCGCGTAATCACCGAAGCTGGGCAGCAGGTTCCTGCGGAGCTGTCGTCCATGTCTGGGGGCTTTTCGGGCGGCGGTGGCGGCGGTCGGTATGGGGGTGGTGGTCGCTTTGGCGGCGGCGGCGGCGGTGGCGGCAGCTACGGTGGCGGCCGTGGCCGCTACTAACCGCCGCGCGCGGTCTGCGTTCCCGTACTGCGCCAATGTGGGCGCAGCTGCTGCCAGTGCTTCGCTCTGACTTGCTCTGTGTGGGATGCTCAGGTCGGGTGGGCTTTTGGCAGTGCGCCTACTGGTGTAGCATTGTGGAACGAGCTGGCCACAGTGTTCGTCGGCTGCAGCCGTGACCACCGTACGGTATGACCGGCTGGGGATGCTGCTGTACTTGTCTTGTCGTTTTTTCTCTGTGCGAGCTCGGTGTTTCTACTGCACTTTGTGGCTTGGTGATGGCGACTCGCGGTCGTCTCCCGGACCCGTGTGCTTGTTTTCTGGGCGCGCATTGCATTGTCTCTGGCCTGGCTCGTTCATCATTCGCAACGGGCGTGGCTGCACCTAGCTGGTGCTCTAGGATTTTGTTTTTTTGATTTGTTTTCTCGTCCCGTTCTCCATTCGCGTAGCCGTGTTTGTAGTCGTCTGCATTGTCCTTGCCGAACACAGGGACCTGCTCGGTTATGCAGACGCTCAGCCGTCGAGACCCACGTTGGTCGCTCTCATTGGTCTGGCCGTTATTTGTTCGTGTCTCCGATGATAACAGAAGTACATTATCGTACGAGCACGCTCTGTACAGCAGCACGACTGCCGTGATCTCCACGGGCCGTTACCTCTGTCATCATCATTTGCAAGCGCTCCTAGCTCCCTGAAGAAGACCATTGGAACGCTCCTTGACGTCCACGATCGTTTGCGATAATACATATGTGCTGCAGCCGCTTCTCGGATGCTGCGGGCACGGAAGTGCCCACTTGTGCTCCTTTGGTCTTTCCCAGTTTGGATGCATTGTGGTATCCATAGCTGAAGCGCTGGACATCCGTAGCCTCTCATATTGTCGAAAAGAAGCGTCGTAGATATTTTCTTTCAGTATTTAAAAACTTCCGGACTCCCTTGTTCGTACACCGGTTCGCACGCCAAATAATCTACTCGAGACACCTGGGACAGCTTGGTCTCCTGCCGACCCTACGACGGACCCGGGCCGCCTGCGCGCGTCCTCCACGACCATGTCGGGACGCACAGCTCGCCGTCCGCCGACTGACAATGGCGCCAGTGGGCGCACCCCCGTGCTCGTCGGTGATGCGTACAGGCGTCGACGTCGGTGGCGACGCCGACCGCCCCGTCTGTACGTGGCCGCTGGCCCCGACCACGCCCACAATGGCGCGCCGGAACGGCGGCGGTGGCGGCGGCAGCGGCTGGGGCGGGGGGGGGTTGGGCCCCGGCGGCTGGTGCGTCCGGGTTGGAGACTGACGTTGCCCCAGTGCAGCAGGCCCGTCGTTGGCGCGCGCGGTTTCAGCCGTGACGCCTCGGCGTAGACCCGCCCACACGCGCTCCCGTGGCGCACGGTGGGGGTCACGGCCCGCGCAACCGCGCCCAGTGTCCGCCTTTTCCCTCTTGTTTCAGTCTTGGTACTGGTCTTCGGCTCTGCCCCGGCGGTGACAACCGCCGCCACCGCTGCTGCCGCCGGGAGTGCCGCCCCGTGCCGCGTCGTTTGCCTTTGGCCGCTGGCGTGCGGGTGCGGCGACACGGGACGCGCCGCCAACGCGACGGTGCGCGGTCCCGTCCCGCTCCCGCCCCATCCTCCTCCCTCGCCCCCGCCTCTGAGTCTGGCGGTGGGGCTGCCGCTCGCGGTTGGGGTCGTCCCCCCCCCCCCCCAACCCCCCCCCCCCGCGCACGCGCGCGCGTCGGGCCGCGCGGTGCCCGCCGCTGCGATGGAGACGGCGACGGAGGGCGGCCGCCGCGACGGCGGCGGCGTGCAGAACGTGAGCAGCCCGTCGACGGTTGTGGCGCCGTCGGCCGAGACGGCGGCCGGCGGCGGCTACTATGGCTACGTCCCCGTCTCGCCCGACGACTACCCGTACGCGGAGGACGTGGACGCGGCGGTGGCGGCGGATGAGGCGGGGGGGCCGATGAGCCCGGGTGCGCGCGAGACGCTGTACGTGAATGAGCGCATGCTCCGCGACCGTGGGCGGACGTCCAAGCGCCTGCTCGTCGGCGCCGCCTTCTTCCTGGTCTCCTTCTTGGTCCTTCTCATCTGGCTCATCCTCATTGCGACGTGCAAGACGGGTGACTTATGTCGGCTGTTGGACCGCTCAACTGTCATTGGGGACCGCGATTACCGCTTCAAGACGTTTGAATTCCTCCTCCCGTCCGTGTACGTGTGGGCGGCCATGACGGTGTCGGTGGCCGGGATGGCGGTGGCGACCTTCCACGCGCTCAAAGTCATCCGCGAAGACGTTGGCACGCCCCGCATGGTGGAGCTCGCCACGGCCATCCGCCAAGGTTCGACGGCTTTCCTCTCTGAGGAGTACCGCTACCTGTTCCTGCTCTGCTTGGGCGTCTTCGTGCTCCTCGGCATTGGTACCAACTGGCGGCTGGCGGGGTGCTACGTGATGGGCGCGTTGCTTTCGGCAGTGACGGGGGCGGCGGGGATGGCCATTGCCACCCGCGGCAACGTGCGGACGGCCGCGGCGGCGCACCAGGGCCTGGCCGCCGCACTTGGCGTGGCGTTTCGGTCGGGCACGGTCATGGGCCTGTCGGTCGTGTGCATCGGGCTGGGCGGTGTCGCCGCCGCCTACCTCATGTTTCAAGACGTTCGGGCACTGGCGGGCTTCTCCGCAGGTGCTTCGACGATTGCCCTCTTTGCGCGTGTCGCAGGGGGCATCTTCACCAAGGCCGCCGATGTTGGCGCGGACCTGGTCGGCAAGGTGGAGTCGAGCATCCCAGAGGACGACCCACGCAACCCCGCGACGATTGCGGACAATGTGGGTGACAATGTGGGCGACGTGGCCGGTATGGGCGCGGACCTCTTTGAGTCCTTTGTCGGCTCCATCATCTCGACGGCCATCCTTGGCGGGGGTCTGCCCTACTTTTATCGCAGCCCCCTGGCCATGTGCGTGTTCAACCACCTGCACATTGACCGGCAGTGCGGGCCCGCGGGGTACCCCGAGACGCTTTCGTACGCGCGGTACATTTGTTTTCAGAACGACCGCTACCTCGACTACCCAACGTCGACGACGTGGGCGTCCAACTCGATCTTCGTGGCACTGCCATTCATGCTGGCCGCAGTCGGCGTGCTCGCGTGCATCGTCGGGACCGTTGGCCTGCGCGTGTCGTCATCGCTGGACGAGGACCTCAACGACCCAAAGCAGCGCAGCCGCGTGACTGGGGGGCTCCTGTGGTCGCTGCGTGCCAACGTGCTGCTGACCGCGGTGTTGGTGCTGCTCGGTGCGGTCGGCCTGTGCTGGGGCTTCTTTGGGGGCAACTCCCACTTTCAAGCGCAGAGCGGGTTTAGTAAGAACGGCTCGCCCGTGCCGGTGTTTGAACTTGACACGTCGGTGGCCAACCCGTGCCGTGGCCAGTACGAGGCTGACCCGGCCGACCCGGTGATGCTGCCGCAGGGACAGATCGTCGAGGGCGTCTACAAGCCGACGACGGTGCTCGGCTTCCAGCACGGGGCCGCCCACCAGACGCCGTGGCGCCTCTTCCTGTGCATCCTCATTGGTCTGAGTTTGGGCCTGGCCATCGGGTGGGTCACCGAGTACTTCACGTCGGCGGCGTACGGTCCGACGCAGGGGATTGCGTCGGCGGGCGCGTTTGGGGCGGGCGCGGTCATGCTGCAGGGCCTCGGCGTCGGCATGCTGTCGACGCTGATGCCGTTGGCGTTTGTGGTCGCCGCCATCCTCAGCGCCTACGCGCTGTTTGGGCCGTACGGCATTGCGCTGGCGGCGGTGGGGATGCTCTCCACCCTCGGGGTGACCATGGCCACGGACGCGTACGGCCCCGTGGCGGACAATGCCGGGGGTATTGCCGAGATGGCCAAGCTGCCCCCGTCGGTCCGGGAAACGACGGACGCGCTCGACGCGTTGGGCAACACAACGGCGGCGACCGGCAAGGGCTTTTCCAACGGCTCGGCCGTACTCACCGCGTATGCGCTGCTGACGGCGCTGCTGCAGGATTCGGGCGAGCTGCCGTCGCCGCGGGCGCTCGTCGGCTCGCCGTTCGAGCCGGCGACGGCACTCATCAACCAGCTCCGCGTGGTGTCTCTCCTCGACCCGTACGTGCTCGTGTCGGTGCTCGTCGGCGTGATGTTGCCCTTCCTCTTTGGCGCCTTTGTCATCCTGGCGGTCAGCCGCGCGGCGCAGGCCATGATTGCCGAGGTGCGCCACCAATTCCGCGTCATTGACGGCCTCCGCGCAGGCGCCATCGGCGTGCGCCCGGACCACGTGCGGTGCGTGGGGATTGCCACCCGTGCGGCGCTCTTTGAGATGATCCTCCCCGGCACCATTGCGTTTATGAGCCCGCTCATCGTCGGCTTTGGGTTTGGTCAACGGGCGCTGATGGGGATGCTCCTTGCGGCGATCGCGTCGAGCTTTGTGCTCGGCACCATGATGAGCAACGCAGGTGGCTCGTTTGATAATGCCAAGAAGCTCGTCGAGACGGGCGAGTTTGGCACCCGCCACGCCAAGTCGTCGGAGTGGCACAAGGCGACGGTGGCGGGCGACACGCTCGGCGACGGGATGAAGGACGCCGCCGGCCCGTCGCTCAATATCCTGCAAAAGCTGATGACGTCCATCGGGCTCGTCACCATTGGGCTGATGAACGCGGACCAGGAAGACGGGTGGATTGGCGCCATCCTCCTCGGCGTCACCCTCCTCGTCGTCGCCCTCTTTGGCATGTGGAACATCAAGCTCAACCGCGACCACCGCCGGGCGGCGGCGGCGGCAGCGGCGGAGCACGCCGCGAAGGAAACCGCTCGTGCCGAGACAGAGATCAAGGCGCCCCCAAAGATGGTCAGCCCCTTCTTTGAGGACGGCCGCTCCATCGTGGCGCCGGACGTGGTCATCCCGGGCTCCCAGCTGCATGAGGCGCTTCATGCGGTCGGGATGCCGCGGCACGCGTTTGCGGACACGCTGCCGGGCCTGAGCGACCGGGACGAGGTCGACTTCAGCCGCAGCCCGGCGAGGCTGATGGACGGGGCTGCCCGGTGAGAGCTGTATGTGTGTGAGCGACCGCCCGTTCTTTTTTAACTCATTTTCATTTTTTGTATGTATTTCTGTGAACCCACAGAGCTACGAGAGTCAGGCAGTGGCGTCGCGAAGCTGCAGAAGCGGGACTTTTCGGCACCAGTGTTGCACATCTGGACCAGGGATGGAAAAAATCGTGATTTTTTACATCTCGGATCGATTAATCTATAGATTAATCTATTAAATCTCGATTTTTCAATTAATCAATGATTTTATTGCTGCCTGTGACTTCGACTGCGGGCTGTGTCTGACCATCCAAGTCGCCGCCGCGTCGCTGGTCCGAGGGTGCTGGCTTGCCTCGGTCGGTGGTGGAATTTTTACAATTTACACTGAGTAGCGCGTCGGTCATCCTGAGGTGGAATAGAGAAGAGCGGAGAGGCCGAGGTGGTCGCCGTTGTCCGTCCAGTGCGAGGTGAGGGTGAGTGAGGAGCCGCCACTGTAGCCGAGGCCGCCCCCGCTGCCGCTCTCCATCGTTGTGACCACCCCGCCTCCGCACCTTCAGCCACCAAGACGCGTGTCGCACCACAGGCAGCGGCCGAGACCCGAGGCGACAGCCTTCTAGCATTAAGTTAAAAAACACATAAAAAACGGGAGAAAGGCAACTGATTGATCTATAGATTAAATATGTATTAAACCGATTTCATTTATTGAATGCATGCATTTTATTGGTGCCAACCCTGGTCGTGACACGTTCTGACACGTGCTCTCAAAAGAGCAGCCACGCCAAAAGCACCGTTCCTCGTCGAACGTGAGAGGTGCCACAACACCTCCCCACATCAGCTTGAGCGGCACTTGGCATGTGCGTGCCCAGTCGAAATCGCGCCTCCCCTGTATGGCAAAAAAGCAACAAACCAGCAGACACTTCTTTCACACCCGTCAAACCTACAAGATAGAGGGGCTCACGAAGAGCAATCCCACCTACTTCTCTACTCTTTTCTTTTTCGCTTGTTTTCTCGCCACAGCCACCGGCGTTTTCCCGGGTTCGCACACGGGTGCTTGTGCGGCCAGACGGAGCTCTACGAGCACTCACATGCGTATTCCTACGCAGTGCTTTTGATGAGCACTGACGAACGAGGGGGGAGCGGTGTGGCAACGGACGAGAACGGCTACCGAGGTGATTCCGACATGCGGCAAAAAGTGTGGCCTGAATGCGGATCGGGCACACAGCCAACAGGTCGAGTTCTATCGAAGGGCCTCCACTTCGACCAACAATCCCATGGTCGACTGAGACACGTCCCCGAGCTCCCAGTAAGTGTGCAAACTACAGGAGACACGTCTGCGAGCCCTCACTTTTGACAGCCTGACCAATCAGAGCCCGAGAAAGCCAGACGTCCGGAAATGGGGCTCCTTAACTAAACTTTAGGTGTGGCCAGCGCCGCTGCTGCGGCAGACACGCTCAGCTCGTGGGGGAAGCGGTGGCGATGGGCCGGGGCTGGCAGTGAAAAGAAGCGGGAGGCCGGTCCTGTCGCGAGCAGGGGTCGCTTCACACGACTACTGAACGGGCCGCTGCGACACTCCTTTCAGAAGCACTGCGTATCATCGATTGCGTTGGAACCATGTGAAAAGCTAAAAGCTGGGCCGAACCCTCAAAGTGGTTGTATCCATCCACGGCACTTTCAGCACCATCCAGTCGCAACCATGTCTACCCGTACCGTTTTCGTCCCAACTGCCTGCATCTCCCCCCGGTTTGCACCCCCCCCCTCCCGACGTGACCCACGTCTATAGTACCGCGCCACAGGCTACGGCCAGTGAGGAAAAGGGTGAGACCTATTGCTGTCTTCCCGAGTTTGGCCGATGTGGTCAAAGTCAAGACAGGGTCTAGCTAGGTTAACGGCCCATTGGTCGAACGTCTGCATCCGGCTAAATGGTTGGCGCCCCGCGGGCGTATTTCCGTCTCACGCGGGCGCATTTCCGTCTCACGCGGGCGCATTTCCGTCCCCCGCTACGAACGGGTCGCTACGCCTGGTACGCCCCGCTACAGTCTTTCTCCAATGCTGGGCACCCTTTGTGGCACGAAGGTAGCCTCCGTTCTTCGTGCAGAAGACAGCTCAATCGGCCCTCACGGCACCGCAACGCTGTCCTGTTACTAGGCATCGTGCCCAAGAGAGGATGTCACAGCAGTGGAGAAAGAATGTACTGCCAGGTCTACGACTCGCTACGGCCGGATCGCTACGCCCGCTACGCCCCGCTACGTACAGTCATTATTCGGTTGAATCCGTCCCGGCTATATCCTCAGTGTATAAAACCGGGCCGAAGAATGCACCACAGGCGCCGAGAGAACGGGGAATGTGGACTGCAAACACATTTATGGTCGACCTTGTGAACTTATTCTCAGGCAGGATCAACTTACACAAGTCCGAGCTCATCCTGCAGGAATGGAACACAATGTTGCCCGCGCAGATTGCCCGCCGGTCTGCCTGAAGGCGAACTGCCTGCCCAACAGGGCCAACACTGAGCTCAGACGCCAGCCTGATGACGTTCAGCCTGTTGCAGACAACAAAAAGTTGGACGTGTCTTCTCTAGAAGCCATGATGGCCAACACGACGCGGCAGCGCGAGTTCGAGAGCGTAAGCGGTCAAGACCATGCGCAGGTGATGCGTCGCTGGGTGGTGGCTGAGACTGATTTGGAGGCCGTCGATGTGACGGTTGACGTGGTTTGGGCTGGGGCGGACGATGAACAGTGATGGGGCATGGCGGGTTGGTACGAGGCACACTCTTGCGTAATTAGGTTCTGCGAAGGTAAGTAAAACTGGATTTCATCTCGTCCGAGTTCTCCGTAAATGCTGTCTTTCGTACTTCTCTTTCTTCCCAGTAGTATTGAAATCACCTCACGGCAGCCGATCGCAGGTCGAGCCAAAGGAATCTGAGTACTAGCAGCAGCTGTAAACAAATGGCGATGGATATAGCCGAATAATGACTGTAACCATATCTCCGCCACGTGTGCGGACACGTTTTTTACAGTTGATCACCCCTCTTGACATCGACGGCATCGGCCAAAATTGGGAAGACAGCAATATGTGCGGAGACAGGGTGAAAGCAACAGCACGGTGCAACCAACCTGGTGCTATCCGGCACTCACGCTTTTCCTGTCTTGCGGGCACAGCGAGTCGCGCCTGGGAGTAGCTACACGCAATTCAGATTTTTCCAGGAACCGGACAGTGCCTACGTGACCGGTCTGCAGACACATGTCCACAGCACCAAAGCGAACCGTGCTGGGCTTTCCACATCGATTCGCTGACCATTCCCTGGGGTCCCTCGACAGTCTCAGGAGTCGCCGATTACAAAACAATCCCGAGATGGACATGGCCGGGCCTTTGACGCACATCAGAGCCGCCATTGACACCCGAAATTGACGCTGCGCCCATAGAGTGTCAGCCGGACACAAGAACTTCGCTTGTGTCCATCGTCCACCACCGCGTCTGCTCTCGCGGCGCGTGGCGGTCCATGAAACAACTGCACAGTGTCGTGGCACACGAAAGAGTAGCAAGAGATGTGAGGATGCCGTGCTGATCGAAGCCAGCTGGAGTGGTTGCAGACCGTCGAAGCTGATGATGCTCAGCGGGTGGGTGGTCCAGAAGTCCGCGTCCACCAACCTCCCCCGCGCCCGTGCGCACAGAATAGCTCGCAGCCTCTGATCCAGCCATCCGTGAGGACCAACGAGACTGCTGCAGAACTCAGCTACATGACAAAATGCCATAGAACTTCATGCCGACAAGCTGCGCGGATTGGTCCGCTGAGGGTGGCGTGCAACTCTACTTTCGGCCTCCGCGGCTGGGCGAGGTTGTGGGCGGCCAGAGCGATGTGGGGGTGCTTGAGACGGTACGCGGCACAAAGAGTGTAAGTCGCGGCCTGTCCAGTGCCCCCGCGCTCAACACGTACTATCCCGAAAAGTCGACTTCTAACCAGCGTCCTCTGGAGGGACTTCGGAACATGTTCAATTATTGAATGGCATACAGTTATTATTCGGTTCGATCCGTCCCGGTTATATTCACAGTGGATATAACCGGTCCGAAGAACGCACCACAGGCGTTGAGAGAACGGGGAATGTGGAATGCAAGCGCATGAATTATCGGCCTCTTAAGTTGTTCTACGACTAGATCAACTACCACAAATCCAAGGATGACTACACGTACAACCCCCTGCCTTAGCGGTCGGATCACCTCCGATCGACCACCGGTGCGCGTCTTCTCACGCGCGGCCCGCCCCCTTCTTACCCACCTCCGCTCCTCTGCCTACCCCCAAAACCACGCCAACCGCACCTACCGCTCTGTTCACATCACCATGACACTCGCGAACGTTACGTTGACGAGTGATGCGGGCATGGGAGGATGATACGACTGAGGTTGACGTGTTCTCAGAATCTGCCCAGGCAAACAATTATTGCATTACATATCGCGCCCGGAAATCTATCCTCAATATTTCTGTTGCTGCCGCATAGTATTGAAATCAGTTCATTGCAGCCCCTTCGGAAGTCTCGGGACATGCGTACAACATTAGTCAGACACTGTAAACAAATGGCGCTGGAAATAACCGAATAATGACTGTACCTCTAGCGTAGTCGGCGAGCACCAACGACTAGATGACGAAACGGTCAATAGTGATTAGACTGCGATTCCGCAGACGACGACAGTTGTTTGAGAGTGCGAGAGACGCAAGGATCGTAAATGCCGCATATCTCGGTGGCGCGAAGAAATGATGATCATGTTGTTTTGAAATCCAGAGGTTGACATTGCCAGTCACTGATAAGACAGACCTCCATGACCGTCCGGAAAGTCGTGCACATGCTGATTCTCTGTACCAGCGCCGTGACGCACGATTTTCAAATTTCCTGGGAACGCCTCCAGGACAGGGTAAAATGGCGTGTACTCAAGGACGATTCCACCCACTAAAGCGCATGAGCGCGAACCATATTGGCTCCCACAGAACTGGGCAATGGAAAGAGCGTTGGCGCTGCACATGGGCGCATCCTGAAGCCTGCGCCATCGGCGTTGTCATGACACACTTTCAGGCGGCTACGACCATCGGCATGCGAGATTGACGCTTTTCCTTGGATCTCACCGCTGTACTGAACGCCTTCGTGTGGAATAAAGGACCCGCTGGTAACTCTCTAGGCTGGAACTCGACGTGGTCTGGCGACAAAATGCGTGTCATCTGTGCTGTGGGGATGTCTGGACGACATTTTTGGCCGTTGGTTGACATGAGCGGTGGTGGTGGGGGGCAGATGATGCTCGTAGCCGGCCGATAGAAAGTGCATTTCCACGGGATGCCAGATCTGATCAGTCCGTGTCTTACTTCAGAAAATTGTCAGAGCCAGTTCCGGATCAACAGAGACGAAAAGAACGGTGCGATTTTGGAGGAACAGAGAAGCATCGAGGTGTATCTGAGCTCCACAAGACCCCTTGAGCGCCTAACCTTTTTACTTTCAGAAACATTGCCACGGAGACCAGTTTTACTTCTTCTCATGGTCAACACAAGCATAGAACAGTGTGGAAAACACTTTGCTGGTACGCCTAAATGCATGAAATAGACCTTTACACCATATTCTTCTCTCCTCCATGCTAGGGGCTTCCTGGCGTAGCTCTTATGGATGGGCGTATAATTTTTTATGTAGGTTTTTTTGGCAAACTATGTGCACAATCACCTTCGCGCTTCTAGCGAAGCGATTGGATATGTTTTCTGGCAGTGACCGTACGAGTCAAGCGTACGTACGCTTGAAAAGAACACTGACAGCGTAATTGCAGCATTGATGGACATGTGTATCTGAACTGTTAGCCGGTGGGTCAAACTCCACGCCTCAAATTCACTTTTACACTAATAACCAGAGCTGGGTAGGTGAATTCCCGCTTTGTTGTGTCGCGCTTCTCAGACAGAGCCCAGTGGGATCCTTCGAGTCACACTCTCGCCAAAACGCCACCGACACAGCAATTCAAAATGTAGTGGTTAAAACAAATCGCTGCAATGGAAACACCGCCTACTTCGGCGACATAGTAGCATCGGCAGCCCTGCCGTCATGCTTGATGCCAGCCATGCTTGTTCGGGTGACGCAGCGCTCTCTCTCATGGGGGGGTGCCACTGGCTGGCACCGGGTAGCCGGGTGCCTTAGGCGGCAGCCATAACGCCAGGGGTTCACGGCCGTACCCGGCGGCGCGGACGGCGGCGGCGGCGCGGCAGCGACGGTGGCGACGGGGCGGCGCCGAAGGGGGTAGGATACCGGCTGGGGCCTCACACCTTCAGCTGGCGCGGTGCCCGTCTGGCGGCGGGCCTCCGAGCTCTGCGCGTCTGTCCTCTCGCGCCTCCCACCCGTCCGGGCATCGCTCAATGCACCCACCCTGCAAGCTGAGACCGGTACCAGACCTGGTCCTTACTCTTGTTCGTTGGTTTGATGCCCTGTTGGGCTCCATATATTCGCTTGTTAGGCACGTAGTTTAGCCGATCCCGTGACGTAAACGCACTTTCGGCAAGCCGGTCGGTGCAGGACACCGCACAACACGAAGCCCCCCGGGCATTTCGGACTGGCGGCTCGTCTGTGAACATCCTATGCGCCGAACGTTGCCTGATGCACTCCCTCCCACCCCCCCGCATCGTGTATTACGCTCGGAGTGATCGTGAATACTTCGCGAGTGCGTATCTGGCGAAACTCGCTTGAAAAATGGCCGGTAGCGTACCAATCACAAAAAGAAATTGGCGCGAGGCGAGTTTGGAGCCGCAGCTCTCCACAAAGTGCGCAAGCGAGCTTCGCGGGAAATTTTCGCGCGAGGTACGCATGAGCTAATTAAGCTTGGAAAACCTTACTCCACACTGCCTAGCACGCAGAGTAGTATAGAAACGATATTTGGAGTGAAGTGCTCGGCGCACCTGTGCGCACTCCTACACTCTCGCAGTACTTTGCTGATCTCCAAAAAAAGGCGGTTGCAGAGTGGTTGCAATCGTCATGAAGCGTACATGGATCAATGGAATCGCCGGATTTCTGAAAGAATTCCTACAGACCAGGCGGTCATGGCCGTACGGCGTCGAAACCCACTTCAGCATGAGAGAAAATCTTAGGAAGTTTCAATATCTCCCGCGAAATGCTTTGATTGTGCCCAAATCGCCCTTCCGACGGGTCGGGCGTGGGGTTGCTAAACGCTCCCCAATGTTTGGGGCGCGGTGTCATACAGCTCTGATAAGCGCCCAAACGCGCCTCAAACGCACAGAAAAGCGCCCCACATCGCCTTAACCGCCCGCATAAATTCAGTACATAGCACCCACTAAAGTAACAGAACAACGGAAGTGGTGCCCGTGGCTGGTCTCACAAGTCTCATGATAAAGAGACTTGCGTCCTAAACTCTGTTCCACGAGGGATGGAGTGCACCACGTCTGAAAACGAACGACCTTATTTTCATTCCCGGCGACAGGTGCTTGCCGCGAACGAGATCATCACGCTCACGCCGTCCTCAGCAGTCTCTTTTGATCAGCATTGCGGCGGTCGGGGATCGCTCACTCATCCGTCCGATGGAGTACGCGTACACCTCCCCTGTCTTTCGTACTGACAGTCACGCGTGGCCCCCTTGTTCAGGGCGTCATTGGCGGGCGTGCCCCCGTAGGATACAAGAGTAGTCGTCACAGGTTAGTGGCACGATTCCTTTGACCGTCTGGGAGTTGGTTGTCGGGACTTGCATCTGTTGGGACAGCAGCAGTGTCCGGCTGCTAGGTCAGCAGTCTACTCATTGTTTGAAGTCATCGATTCTTGACCGGCACTTGACATTGGCAAGTCTATACTTGGCTCAGCAGAAATTGCAGTTCGCGCCTCAAAAGCGCCACTGCCAATGTGGTGCGCATGGCGCTTACGCACCGACATCGCACTGTTTAAGCGCGCCCTGAAAGCGCCCTTAAGCGCGCCCTCAGATGCCTTTAGCGACCCCATTCGGGCCACAGCAATCTGGAGAAAATCTCTGTTTACCTCGATCCGGGATATAGATGCGGTGCGACCCTCCAGCCGAAGCACCTTCGTGGCTTGCAAGAAGTCCAACACCAGATCTAATCGAATGAATGTAGGGTGGCCTGCGCGTCCGCCAATCCGAAATCGTTTCCATTCGTCGTCGTTCACTCCGCGTACCTGATCTCTGCAACTGGCATTCTCTGACGGTTAGCAATAGGCAAGAACTACGTCGTAGACATGACCTGCACACCGCACCGGCCAACAGAACGTCTCGTTGTGCACAAAGAAGCAAGATCCTGTCCGCAAACCTGCCGTCCAATTCACGTGGCCCTTATCGATTGCGTCGCAGGGCAAATCGTGCTTTGACATGAGCATTTAGGTGCTTCGTAGGAGTACCCTCATCCCTCTCCCCACCGGCTCCCTGGGGCGCTTTCTGGGGCTGCCCACCCCTCTCCCCTTCCCCCACGCCCTCTAACCGGCTCCATAAAGCACTCGTGGGGACGCTTCCCGGGGCTGCTATTGACCGCGTGCCGCCCACCCGCCCGCCCTCACTCACCTACCGCGCAACCCCCGCCTGCACCCCACACGTGCCCACAGGAATACACAAAGGTTAAGGCAAGTGCAAGAGAAAAAAAAGGCGCAATCGCTGCCAACTTAGCGTAGGTCAACCGAATCAGGGAGAAAGGCACAAGCGTACAAGACGCATCCTGTCAGTACGTGCTGGTAGTATGGAGACAACAATTTCGTTCAGCAAAGCAGCAGCAATACGACAAGCACATGAATAAACGAGGTTACAAGAAGTGGTCGAGCTAACAGCATAAACGTACAGTTGCTGGGAGGCGTTGGCAATTGGGTCAGCATGGCGCTCATGCTAGCACCTGTCCTGACCACGAACGCCGGAGTGACGGCCATGCCCGTCGTGGAGGCGGCACCTGACGTGGGGATGGAGCCAGTGGCGTCAATGCCCGCGTGCCAACGCAATTCTGTTCTTCGACGAGTGCGATGAGATGCGCCTCACACGCAGAATTGGTGCGTGCGCGCCCAAGCGCGGGAACGGACGCCGTATACGTCATTAGTACAGACCAGCCAAGCCAGCAAGCGCGCTGCCGTCGCGCATAGGCTGCGTTTGGGGGGGCGAGCAACTGTGGTGAGGACGTCGCGCAGTACGACAAGGCCCTCCAGCGGTCCCGTGAAGCTCTCTATGGTTGAGCAAGTTGGTCTGATGCCGGCTCTGTCGATGAGCTACATCAAGTTCAGTCGGTAGCGGCTGGCCCTTGGCAGGACGCGTAGTGGCCCAGCCAGTGTACAGGTGTTGCGGATGGGCTATTCCGAGTCGTGGGTCAGACAAGCCTGGCCCTGAGGAGCTGGGGAAAATGTTGAAATGGAGATGTTCAGATCTCCAAGCCAGTCACACCGGTCATGCGGCGTAGTTGATTTTCGACCTCTCGACTGGTTATGGGCCCATCTCGCGCTGGATGAAAATCTGAGAGGTCGTGGGTTCGAGATTCGCCTCGGCTGCGCCCCAGGATGGGGACGGAGAAATTTGCAGGTCAGGCAATTCCGAGGAGTGGGTCAGACGAACATGTCCCTGAGAAGCTAGTGGCAGTGAAGAACTGGGACTGTTCAGCTCCCCAAGCCAGGCACGTCGGTCGCGTGGCGCAGTTGGTTTTCGACCTCTCAACACACCCAAACAGCCTTTTCACTACTATTCTAGCTGGTGTGTGCATGTGCGAGAACGAAAGTTGCGACGAGCTGGTGGCTTTGCTTGAGACGCACCTTTCCCAAGCTGATGCTTAACTAAGCAATGAAGTCTGGCGAGCACCGTCCGGTGCGGATATTCTTCGCATGCGATTACGCGGCGAGGTGCAACACCGATAGTCGCAAGGATGACACTGCATCGCCGCCGTGACCTCACTGCAAGCGCACCCCGCGGCCCAGCCAGAAGAAAGCGGCCTTGGAAGAGGCCTACGGGACCTTGGACGACGTCTCCGGCTGGCGGCACCTGCGCGAGGGACCTGCTTTGCTGATCGCATTGTGACGGACGGCGTAACGCCTGCGCCGGGTGCGCCTGGCATACCCGATCACCGCTGCTCAGTGGAGCGGAGGCCAATACGTCCGGTGAGTTGTCGGAACATCGTGCCAATTCCATTGCACACGACGTCAAAACATACTATCTGTACTTGGGTGTTGCGGTGCAGCTAGTGATGGTGCGTTGCAGTGCGAATGTCGTTTTCGCTGCGGGGCAGCGAACTGGCGCTGAGTTGTTCCAGGAGTTATTCAGGCTCCTACAACAGAAGGTGCGCGTGAGGCCTACGCCCTTCCGCGGCCGACGCTTCATCGGCCGCGACTACCATAATATTGGCGACCACAGCGCGGTTATCTGTACTGCGCTCGTGGAAAAGATGTCGCGCGCTTACCTGTCCGTCTTCAAGCAGGTGCTGACGCTGCGTAAAAGGGCGGAAAAACACATGAAACGCGCCACGGTCTTACTTCCAGACGAGGCCATGAGGTTTTGCGCGGACACGGCCGAAAAGGTCAGGCTGCTGATAGCAGCTTCCCATGGCTATCGTAATCTCCCGAGCTTCACGTCTTGATGTTCCATGCGCCGGTTATTTTTGGAAATTTTCGGGAGCATTGGACTCTACGGGGAGCAGGGTCTTGAAGCGTGGCATTGTCGCTATGGCAAAAGCATGCCAAACATCTCGGCGCGACCGAGCTGCAGCGTGCTGCTTTATTCTCACCGGCTATGGCGCTCGCCGGAAAGGCGGGTGTTGAAGCTCTTTGCTGCTACAAGTCTATGCGTATGCCCGCCCCGGTCGGAGCACGTAGAGCATCCCAGCCGGGTGACAAGCGGCGGCCCAAGAACTGGCCGCAGCTGACTGCGTTTGCGGTGGAGACGCGAAAGGCAGCCAAGAAACGCAAGCTGTGCACGGCCGTCATTGCGAGAAAGCCAGTGTAACAATTACAAGATGGTCGAGGCACGCACGCTAATGACGCGCCCGATACACGAGTCGTCTTCTTGTATGATAATGCCTTTAGATGTGTCCTTGCACAGCGGTCGCCGAACGTGTAGTCGCTCGTCATGATGCGAATAATGTAGCACGATGGGGCGCAGGCAGCAAGCGCCTTCCATGCCGGAGAGCGTCGCGGAACACGGAAGCGGGAGCCAGTCTTGCAGCATTTTTTTGACTTCAATTCCGTATTTTGGGTGCCACTGTCAACGGCGCGCATTGCCGGACAGGCCAGTAGAATGGTATCCAGGCCCCTGCAGAAGAAGGCCGCAGGGATGAAATGAAGGTCAGCCAGGGATATTTGCTCTGTGACTACACCGTGTGCCCACCGCCAGAGTCCCTCCCACTGCCCCCGTTCGGGCCATTGAGGTCAGAACGTCAGCGTGGCGGGGACCATATCCTTGGTGGAATGGCTCAGCTGGACCCACGGTCTTGCCGCAGCGACGGGTCTGTGCGGCGACGACGACGCCACAGGCGACGCCACAGGACCCGCGTCGTCGACGTGCGTCGGAAAGACGGTGGGGGG
>ENA-ORXT01002909-ORXT01002909.1-marine-metagenome-genome-assembly--contig:-NODE-2909-length-19687-cov-5.132075_pt1 | contig 19687 bp, 15 predicted proteins | sample MGYA00237868_ERZ511482 | MGnify/ENA metagenome assembly ERZ511482
GGTGAGGGCGTCGTTGGTCGCCGTGGGCTCCCTGCGGAGGCGCAGGGACGCACCTCCCGACCTTTCGCCAACCCCATACCCGAACCGCTCGGGGGTTCTTAACCAAGCGCCATTGGCTCTAGTCCCAATGACGCTTGGTTAGCTGCCGTGGTCGAGGATTTTCGACTGTAAAGACGCCCCAAAGGGGCATCCTAACTTAGCCCCGGGCATCGCCCGGGGTTTCGTTGATGCGAAAAAACATGAGCCCTGAAGGGGCGCCCTAACTGTCTCGCCCCCGCAAGTATAGAGCGCCCCTACAGGGCTTGGATCTCTCTTTGCCCTGGTTCCTGGGGCGTTGCCCCAGGCTATGATAGGACGCCCCTTTGGGGCTCCGAAGTCAGATGACCAAAGGTGGGTTCAAAGATCTTAACCAAGCGCCATTGCCCCAAAGGGGCATCCTAATTTAGCCCCGGGCATCGCCCGGGTTCGTGGACGGTAAAAGACATGAGCCCTGAAGGGGCGGCCTAACTACCTCGCCCCCGCAGGTATGGAGCGCCCCTTCAGGGATTGGATTTCTACTGTCCCTGATTCCTGGGGCGTTGCCCCAGGCTATGATGGGACGCCCCTTCAGGGCTCCGATGACAGTTGACTAAAAGGCGACTTCAAGTGCTTAACCAAGCGCCATTGTGCCTAACCCCGTGACGAGGATGCAACACCCTCCGCGGCGGAAAGATCTGCCGGCAAAAATTCTTCGCCGCAGGCGCTGAACTCACCCCCGTCTTACATTCAACATTCCACCAAGATCAATTTGTCAATGGTCTAAGACGAAAGAAGCTTTTTGAGAAGCTCCACGAAGCGCTCGTTCTGCGTCATGGTGCCAACAGTGACGCGGATCCACTCGGGCAGCTTGTAGCCACGCATGGCACGAATGATCATGCCCTCTTTCTGCATGTCGGTGAACATCCGGTCGCCGTCGCCGACCTTCACGAGAACGAAGTTGGCGTAGCTCGGAACGTACTCGAGGCCCAACTCGCGAAAGGTCGACTCCAGGTAGTCGCGGCCTTCGTCGGTAATCGCCTTGGTGCGATCCTGGTGCTCCTGATCAAGAAGGCCGGCAAGCGCTCCGGCCTGAGCGACGGCGTTGACGTTGAAGGGCTGGCGCGCCTTCTGAAGGACCCCCGCGATCTCGGGGGTGGTGAGTCCGTAGCCGACGCGCAGGGCGGCGAGTCCCTGAATCTTGGAAAAGGTGCGCAGGACGACGACGTTCCTTCCTTCGCGGACGTACTTGAGGGTATCGGGCGGGGTGTCGAGAAACTCGTAGTAGGCTTCGTCGAAGCAGACCATCACGTGCTCGGGCACCCTGTCCATGAACCGATCAATCTCGTCCTGGCTGACGAGTGTGCCAGTCGGATTGTTGGGGTTGGCGATGAACAGCTCCTTGGTCTTCTCGGTGCAGGCCGCGGCCATGGCGTCGAGATCGTGCGCGTAGCCGGGATCGGGCACCTCGATGGTGGTGGCTCCGAACACGCGGGCCATGAGCTTGTAGACGACGAAGGCGTGATCGGCGACGACGATCTCGTCGCCCTCGCGCAGAAATCCGTGTCCGATGAGTTCGATGATCTCGTTGGAGCCGCTGCCGATGACGACATTCTCTCTTTCCAAGTCGAACTTTTCGGCGATCGCGGTTCGCAACTTCCACGCGCCTCCGTCCGGGTAGATCTCGGCCGTCTCGCAGGCTTCCTTCATGGCGGCGACGGCCTTGGGCGAAGGTCCGAGCGGGTTCTCGTTGGAGGCCAGCTTGACGATGGCGTCGGGGTCGAGACCGAGCTCGCGGGCGACGTCCTCGATGGGCTTTCCGGGCTCGTAGGCGACGAGGTCCTCGAGGTGCGGGTTGGCGTGTTTCCAGATCGACATGGCGCATAGAAAACCACGGAAACGCGGGAATGCACGAACCGGATGACAGGACTTTCCGCCCTCAACGAAGAACGCCCCGCCGGCAGGACCGGAGGGGCGCTCAAATCGTTTGGCTGGGGAATCGAGCCTACTTGTCTTCCGCAGCGTCCTTGGACTCCTTAGACTCCTTGGACTCCTCATCGTCCTCTTCTGCACCCGGGGTCCACTCCTCGCCATCGGTGGTGGCGAAGTCGAACGCGGCTGCAAGACCGACCATGTCGGTGCTAGGCTTGAGGGCCTCGAAGGCCTGAGTCTCTTTCTTGAGCTCGTCCTCGCTGTAACCGAGGGCCTTGATGGAGAGACCGATGCGTCGCTCGACGCGGTCGACCTTGATGACGCGGGCCTCGACTTCGTCGCCGACCTTGACGACGTCCTTGACCTTCTCGACGTGGGCGTCTGCCAACTGCGAGATATGGATGAGGCCGTCGATGTCACCGGGAAGCTCCACAAAGGCGCCGAAGGCGGCGATCTTCGCGACGGTTCCCTTGACCAGGTCGCCGACGTTGAAGCGGCCGTCGATGTCGTCCCAGGGATCGCTGTCGAGCTGCTTGATGCCGAGCGAGATCCGCTGGTTGTCCTTGTTGATCTCGATGACGACGGCTTCGAGCTCGTCGCCCTTTTTGAGCATTTCGCTGGGGTGATTGATCTTCCGCGTCCAGCTCAGGTCGGAGACGTGAACCATGCCGTCGATGCCCTCTTCCATTTCGATGAAGGCGCCGTAGGCGGTGAGGTTGCGGATCTGACCCTTGATCTTGGTGCCGATCGGGTAGCGGGAATCGATGTCGTCCCAGGGATTGGGATCGAGCTGACGAACTCCGAGCGAGATCTTCTGCTCTTCCTTGGAGATGCCGAGCACGACTGCTGAGATTTCCTGACCGGTCTCAAGGACGTCGGAGGGGCGGGTGATGCGCTTGGTCCAGCTGAGCTCGGAGACGTGGACGAGTCCTTCGACTCCTTCCTCGATCTCGACGAAGGCTCCGTAGGCGACCAGCTTGGTGACCTTGCCCTTGACCTCGGTGGCCACGGGGTAGCGGTTCTCGATGTTCTCCCACGGGTTGTTGGAGAGCTGCTTGAGTCCGAGGGAGACGCGCTCCTTCTCCTTGTTGACCTCGAGGACGATGACTTCGACTTCCTGGCCGATGGAGACGGCTTCGGTGGGGTGGTTGACCCGGCCCCAGCTCATGTCGGTGATGTGCAGAAGTCCGTCCATGCCCTGAAGGTCGATGAAGGCTCCGAAATCGGTGATGTTCTTGACGGCGCCGGTGACCTTGTCGCCCGCCTTGACGGTCTCGAGGAAGGCGGCCCGCTGCTCGGCGCGCTCGGCCTCGATGACTTCGCGGCGGCTGAGGACGATATTGCGGCGGTCGTGGTTGACCTTGACGATCTTGAATTCCTGAACAATTCCGAGGTACTCGTTGAGATCCTTGGGGGGGACGATGTCGACCTGCGATCCGGGAAGGAAGGCTTCGACGCCGACGTTGACCATGAGGCCGCCCTTGACGACGCTCTTGATCTTGCCTTTGACCAGTCCGCCGTCTTCGAAGACGCCGACGATCTTGTCCCAGTTCTTCTTGTGGGCGGCCTTTTCCTTGGAGAGGACGACCATGCCCTCGTCATTCTCGAGGCGCTCGAGGAGAACCTCGACCTCGTCTCCGACTTCGAATTCTTCGTCTTCCCACTCGGTCACGGGGATGGCGCCTTCGGACTTGAAGCCGATGTCGACGAGGACGACCTGGGGCTTCACCTCGAGGATGGTGCCGATGATGATGGCTCCCTCTTTGAACTCCTTAAAGTTCGCGTCGATGAGAGCGAGGATTTCCGGATTGAACGTGGATGTACTCATATTGAGTGGGTTGGAATTGTGTTGTTGGTTAAGATCCGTCCGACTGATTGCTCTTCTGCCCCGGTCGCAGAGCGCTTCTGACCGGTGTAAATTGAAAGTCGTTGGGAGCGCGAAGCTACCAAGAGTGTACTTCTCCGCAAGACCTGATTTGCGGCAGGCTTCTGCTCCCCCAACGGGCCTATTTCCGCCGCCAGCGCGTGCCGAGAGAAACGGACCACTGGAACTTGCGGGCGGTCTCGCGGATGAGGAAGGGCATGTCCCGCTCAATCTCGAGTTCGAAGGAAGGGATCAGGCTCTCGCGCAGGTACTCAAGCATGGAGCCCGAAGGCCACCGTGATCGGGGCGTGAATTCCTCCAGCCAGGTGGCAGGGGTCGCGAGGATCAGCTGTCCCCCTGGCCTTACAAGGTCAGGGAGGGCGGCGAGAAATCGAAGCGGCTCGGGGAGTCGGCAGACGAGATTGGCGGCGTGGACCAGATCAAAGGTGCCGAGTTCAGCCGAATCCAATTGTTGGGCGTCGCCCTGCTGAAAGTCGGGATCGCAGAGGGCAGCGCCCGCAGGGCGGCGCGCCTCGAGATCCGTGCCCAGCTTTCCCTCGTCGAGGCAGGAGTAGGAGATCGTCTCCCCGGCCCCGATTCCTGCGGCGGCAGCAACGAAAGAGGCGGAGAAGTCGATCCCGATGACCTCGCTGCAAAAAGCCGCCAGTTCAAAACTGGACCGACCGACCGCACAGCCGACGTCGCAGGCGCGGGAATCAGGGTTCAGCGAACTACGATCGACGAGCTCGTGAACGGTTCGCTCCGCAAAACGCAGTGCCTCGCGAGGGCCGTGTTTCCAAGGGAGGACTTCGTCGTCGCTCCCATAGTGAAAGAGCAGGTACTGGGCGAGGAGTTCCTCGTCCTCGTAGGGATTGCTCATCGGCGCGATTGACCGAGAAGCGCGTCCACGAGGTAAGGCGCGGGAGTGAAGTCGTTGATGAGGATCTCACGCTGGTCGCCGCGCTTCATGCGCACCTGAGCGAGGTTGAAGTTGGGCGTCTTGTGGGGGGCGAAGAGGATGTCGTCGTGGGTGCTGTTCTCGTGGACCTTGAACATCGAGGGCACGATGTCTCCGCCAAGATGATCGTCCCGTCCGGTGGCGAGGTGGCAGGTGCCGAGGACCTTTTCATCCTGAATATCAGAATAGGAGACGGGGAGAACCTGAGTGCCGAAGCCGAGTTCGCCGAGGGTGCCCGTCATCGGGTCGTCGGCAAGACGCTGGTTGTGTGCGTCGATGGTGGCCTGATCGCCCTCGATGAGCGTGGAACGGATGATGCTCCGATTGACGACTTCAAGAACTCCGAGGGTGCCGTCCTCGTACTTCATGGGAAACTGGCCATTGGCATCGACTGGCACGAAGTAGACCTCGCCGGCGGGGAGATTGGCGATGTCGGGCGCGGTACCTCGGCAGAGCCCGTGGGATTTTTGCGCCTCCTGTCCGTCGAGGACAAGGGTGGCGGTGAGCGTCCGCCCGTCTTCAAGACCGAAGTCGATCTCGATCTCGTCGGCGCCGGTCAGAGCAAGGCGGAGCTTTTCGGCCTCGCGGCTGACGTCTTCGTAGTCGACGGACAGTCCCGTCGAGAGAATGACGTCGTTGACGCCGTGCATGGTGGCTCCGCGGAAGCCGTGAATCCTGCACTGCTCGGTGAGCGGGGCCGTGGCCGACCAAGTACCGACGCAGAGAATCAGGTCGTAGTTCGGGTAGACGTCCTTTTCGAGACTGAGCCGGTTGCCTTCGACGTCGGCACACTCGTCGCGGAGATCGAGGTTGGAGCCGTTGGTGACGTGGTAGGCGAACATCTCGCCGCCGGTCATGCCCAGTTCCGCGAGGACACCGTCTAGGAGTCCGCGGTGGAAGACTTCGTAGGCTTTGCGTTGCACCGGCAGGGCTTCGTTTTCCAGAAAGGCATAGCCCTTCATCTGGTCGAGATCCTCTAGATCGGTCAGAATACAGATGCGACATCCCTCGACGGGATCGAAGACACTGGAAAGAAGGCGGGAGAGGCTGAACTCGGGAAACTCGCGCTTGGACGGGTCGAGAATCAGATCGGGGGCGGAAATCATTTCTGAAGAGGGCATCGCTTCTTGTGTACGAACGAAAAGACGGGGTAGATTCGGCTTCCTCGCAATGATTTCCAGTAATGATTCCCAACGAACGGTGCTCATCACCGGCGCAAGTCGGGGTCTCGGCCGCGCCATGGCCCTCCAATTGGCTGGTCGCGGCTGGCGGATCAACGGCTGCGCGCGCGACGCGGAGGCGCTCAAGTCACTCGGGAGCGATCTTGCTGGAGCGGGGCACCAACTCACGCCGGTCGACGTTCTCGATGAATCAGAAGTCGCTTCCTGGGCTTTGAAGTCGGGTCCGCCCGATCTGCTTCTCAACAACGCGGCCCTCATCAACCGAAGCGCTCCTCTCTGGGAAGTGCCGGCCGAGGACTTCGACCGGGTCATCGACGTCAATCTCAAGGGGGTGGCGAACGTACTCAGGCACTTCGTTCCCCCAATGATCGAGCGCGGTTCCGGAGTGATCGTGAACTTCAGTTCCGGCTGGGGTCGGTCGACGTCACCCGAGGTGGCCCCGTACTGTGCGACCAAATGGGGAATCGAGGGGCTCACGCAGGCGCTTTCCCAAGAGCTGCCCGATGGGCTCGCGGCGGTGGCCCTCAACCCCGGCATCATCGACACCGACATGCTCCGGTCATCCTTCGGCGACGCGGCAGGCGGCTTCCCAGATCCTGACAGTTGGGCCGAGAAAACGGCGCCCTTCCTCGAGAAGCTCGGACCAAAGGACAATGGAGCTTCGGTGAGTGCTCCTTGATCTCTGAAAGGCAGGAGAGGGCTTCAGTCGCTGGATACTGCAATCCCGTCGGACCGGAGAAGAAGAGTGACTTGATCCGGCAAAACTGAGAGGCTCCAGCACACCCCTCTCGTCTGTCTTGGCCTTCACCCTCGCCCATCCCCTTGCGGCGGTCGCGCTCCGACCGCTCTGCCGCCGCGGCTGGCTTCACTTCCCGGCACTGGTGGCGGGATCCGTCGCGCCCGACGTCGGCTACCTGCTAGGCAGGATGGAGTTCTCCGATGCAGCCCACACGGCGACCGGAGCCCTGACCCACGCCTTTCCAGCCGCATTTCTCATCCTCTCGATCTTCTACCTGCTCCGCGTCCCCGTCTTCTTCACGATTCCCTGCCCTTTCCGCCACTTCCTGATGCATTGCCCCTCGGTCCGGAAGGCGCCGACCGATCCCACCGCCCTGACAAAAGCCTGCCTGTCCCTGCTCGCGGGAATCGTCGCCCATCTCCTCTGGGACAGCTTTACGCAGACCGATGGCTGGCTTGTCAAAAGCATGCCGGTTCTCCGAGAGCCCATCTCCATCGGAAGCGGCTTCCCACTGCCCCTCTACACGCTTCTCTACCACCTCACCACGGGTCTCGGCTTTCTCGGACTCGCCTTCTTCTCAGGGCGCTGGCTGACGGCCCGGCTGCGCCTTCTCGGATCATGGCGGGGCCGGTACGAAGGGTGGCGCTGGTATTTCTGGTGTCTGATCCTCGCGGTTCCCGCAGTCTACGCGCTGGCCGCGAACTGGAAACATACGGCCGGCTCACCCCACTACCTCCGGTACAAGTGGTTCTCGCAGAACTTCCTCGTCGATTTCGTGACCATGTTCATCACCTCCCTCGCCATGGCCAGCTGCATGGTCTACGCCGCCCATCGACTGCGTCCTCCCGACTCGGGTGATGCCGGCCCCGGGCGCGTGCACGAGAAAGAACCGTAGGCGTCCGAGGCAGAAAGCGTGACAGCGCTCCATCTGCGTCTAGGCTGACCATTCATGTCGACCCAGAGGACTGAGGAGCCAAGCCCTGATCTCAATCATCCGAGTGCCCTTGCACGCTTCGGACAGTATCTGGTTTACCTGCTGGTTCGGGCCCTGGAACTGGTATTGCGCGCGCTGCCTCTGGGTCTCTGTTTCCGGATCGGAAGCTTCGTCGGAAGTTGCGCCTACTTCGTGATGCCCAAGTACCGGAAACTAGCAGCCCGGAACCTGACTGTCGCCTTCCACGACACGCTCGGCGAGAAGGACCGCTCCGCTCTCTCGAAGAAAGCCTTCGCCAACCTGGGAGCGAACCTGATCTGCAGCTTCAAGCTTCCGCTGCTGAGCGAGGCGCAAATCGAAAGCAGAGTCGAGGTGGAGGGTCTCGAAAACTACGAACTCGCCCGCGACCGCGGCAAAGGCGTGATCTGCTGCATCCCACACATGGGAAACTGGGAAATCCTCACCCAAGCGCCCTCCCTCGTCGCGCCCGGGCTGAATCAGGGCACCATTTACCAGGCCCTTTCCAATCCCTACCTCGACGAGCACGTCCGGAAGCGCCGGGAGCGCCTCGGCTACAAGCTCTTCGACCGGAGGGAGGGCTTCTACGGCCCGCTCGCCTTCGTGCGCGACGGCGGCGCCATCGGCATCCTTGTCGACCAGCACGCCGGGAATCAGGGAACCTGGGCTCCGTTCTTCGGCAAGCTCGCTTCGACCACGAACCTTCCCGCCCTCATCGCGCGCCGCACCGGAGCGGCCCTCGTCCCCCTCGCGGTCTGCACCGTCGGACCCGCCAGATGGAAGCTGGTCTACGGTCAGGAAATCCACGCGGAACACGTCGGCGAAGTGCGCAGTTCGGAACGACTTGTCGCCGAGATGAATCATATCGTCGAGAGCCTCATCCGTCGCTCGCCCGAGGACTGGTTCTGGGTTCACAACCGCTGGAAGACCCCCCGCCCCAACTTTCTCCTGGGCGGCTACCGGCGCGGGCTCGCCTACCCCGACGACATGACGGAGAAGGATCTGCAACGATTCGAGATGCTCCTACGATCCCCGAACTGGCTCGGCGACGCCTGCATGGCACTGCCCGCCGTTCGCGCCATGAGCAAGGGGCGACCCGATCTCGTGACCACGGTTCTCTGTCCCGAAAACCTCGCGCCTTTCTGGGAGCGCGTGCCCGAGGTCGACTTCGTGATTGCCAAACCCAAGGACGCCGGCCCCCGCGCCGTCGGCAAGCTCGCCAAAGATCATCCGATGGGCTACGACGCCGCCGTGCTGTTCCCCAACTCACTGCGAAGCGCCTTCGAGGCACGGGCCATGGGCGCCCGGGGAATCGTAGGCTACGCAGGCAACCGCCGTTCCCGCTTGCTCGATTCGCTCATCGAGGAACCCGAGGAGATCCAGCCACCGGTTCACCAGGCCGTCCGGTATCTGCGCATCGCCCATCAGGTGGGAGGCGACACCGATGGAGCCTTTCAAGGCCCCTACCTCGAGACCAGACCGACTGAGCGGCCGGGCATCCGCATCGGACTCTGCCCTGGCGCTGCCTACGGCGGGGCCAAGCAGTTTCCCGCCGATCGCTATGCCACCATCGCCAAGGCGGTCGCCGAGCAGGTGCCGGACCTGACTTGGGTGATCTTTGGTTCAGGCAACGACTCGGTCGCTGCCGACCCCATTGCTGCCGCGCTGGGCGACCGCTGCCAAAACCTCTGCGGAAAGACCAGCCTCAGCGAACTCATCGACGAACTGGCCGGGTGCCAGGCGCTCCTCAGCAACGACACGGGCACGATGCACCTGGCCGGTGTCATCGACGTCCCCGTCATCGCCATCTTCGGCTCTACCGAACCCATCCTCACCGGCCCCCTCGGTAAAGGGCACGCGATCATCCGCAAGCACGTTTCCTGCAGCCCCTGCTTTCTCCGCGAGTGCCCTCTCGATTTCCGATGCATGAACGAACTGGACGATCAACAGATCACCGACGCAGTTCTGGAAAGGGTGCAGTCGCCGGTTCCAGCCGGAGCCTAGGCATAAAAAAGGCTTGAGGGACTTCCGGTTCACCCGGCAAGGCCGAGCTAGTTTCCCTTGTCCTCCGAAGCCACGGCTTTCTTGGCCGTAGCCTTCCTCGTCGCCGCTTTCTTAGTGGTCTTCTTCGCCGTCGCCTTTTTCGCCGCCTTCTTCCTCGGAGGAAAGATCCAGCGCAGCAGTCGAGCGCCCTTGGCGTTGCATCCAAGCTTGGCGGTGAAGGGATTCCCCTTCTTGGAAATCCACTCGGTGATCTCGTCGGTCTCGCCATCCTCGAAGAACTTGCGGGCCTGCTCCTCGGGGATCACGTACTTGCACATCTCGCGAGAGAGGCGGCCCTTGCACTTGCCACCCTCGGCACGCGTCGTGCAGATGTAGGCGGTCGGCGTGGTGCGGATCTCGCCCTTGTCGCAGCAGGGGCACTTGCAGAGCGTCGCCGAGGGATCCTTGGCAGCCTCGGCCTCGGCCAGTTCCGCCTCGCTCTTCTCGAACACGAAATCGATCTTCTTCCCACGCGCCTTGTCCTCGATGAGCACCAGGCTTGCCTCGAATGGCTTGCGGAACCGGGACAAGAATCCGTCCTTCTTCTCCAGAGCGCCAGTCGAGAGAATCTCGCGCACCTCCGCGTCGGTGAAGGGTCGACTCGAGAGTACCTTGGGAAAGGTGAATTTACAGTCTTCCGCCGTGCACTTGTAGCGACCCTCGTCCTGTCCCATCGGCGAAGCGCCGCAGACCGGACAAGCCGAGTCGAAGGTGGGGTACTCGCGACTGAGCTCCTCGTCCGCGTGGTGCTTTGCGGTGGTGACGACTTCCTTCGTCAGCTTGCGGATCTCATCCATGAAGACCACCCGCTCGAACTGGTTTTCCTCCATCTGCTTGAGCTTGTGCTCCCAGGCGCCGGTCATCTCGGGCGAGCTCAAAATCTCGACGCCCATGTCGTCGAGCTGTTCGATGAGACGGATCGCTCGGTTGTTGGCGATGAAGTCGCGCTGGTCCCGCGTGATGTACTGGTCCTTGATGAGACCCTCGATGATGTTGGCGCGGGTGGCCGGTGTCCCGAGTCCACGCTCCGCCATGGCCTCACTCAATCCCTCATCGTCGACGCGCTTGCCCGCCGTCTCCATGGCACGGAGAAGCGTGGCTTCATTGTACCGGGCGGGCGGCTTGGTGGCCTTTTCGATCGACTCGACGCTCTCGGTTTTCACCGACTCACCTTCTCCGACCGGAACCAGAGTCTTGTCCTTCTCGTCACCACCCTCGGAGGTAGGTCCGGTGCGCCCGTAGACTTCGAGAAAACCGGGTTCGACAAGAATCTTGCCCTTGGTGCGAAAGCTGTCCTCGCCGACGTGGGTGACCCGCTCGGTCTCCTCGAACTCGGCCGGGGGAAAGAACACCGCGAGAGTGCGCTGCAGGATGAGCCGGTAGAGCTTGGCCTCGGTCTCGTCGAGCTTCTTTGGAATCTGACCGTTCGGAATGATCGCGTGGTGATCGGTGATCTTCGAGTTGTCGAACACCTTCCTGCTCTTCACCAGCCAATCGTTCTCGAGCAGCTTGGCAGCCATCGGATCGAGGTTGCCACCGATGCCTGGGGTCCTGGCGAAGGTCTTGAAGGTGTCTCGCAAGCCATCGACGTAGTCCTCGGGAAGATGCTTGGAATCGGTTCTCGGGTAGGTCGCCACCTTGTGGGTCTCGTAGAGGCGCTGGGCGAGCTGCAGGGTGCGGCGGGCGGAGAACCCGAAGCGTCCGTTGGCGTCGCGCTGCAAGGAAGTGAGATCAAAGAGGGCGGCGGGATGCTGCTTGCTGGGCTTCTTCTTTTCCTCGACGCGACCGGGCTTCCCCTGGCAGCGCGCCACGACGGATTCGGCCTGGGCCTTGTCCCAGATCCGATTGGCGATGAGATGCTTGTCCTCGGGATCGCGCTTCCAGTTCGGGTCGAACCAGAGTCCGGCGTACTCGCCGGCGGCCGCCCCGAAGTTGCCGTGCACCTCCCAGTAAGTGCGGGGGACGAACTCGCGAATCTGGATTTCACGCTCGACCATGAGAGCGAGGGTTGGAGTCTGGACCCGGCCGACGGGCGTCTTGTTGAATCCGCCGTACTTGGAGTTGAAGGCGGTCAGCGCACGGGTCGAGTTGATCCCGATCAGCCAGTCGGCTTCGGACCGGCAGACGGCAGCGTTGGCGAGCGGCCTCATCTGCTCGTCGGTCCGCAGATCGTCGAAGGCTTCGAGAATGGCACCATCGGTCATCGACTGCATCCAGAGGCGCTTCATCGGCTTCTCGACGCCGGAGTACTGCACGATGTAGCGGAAGATCAGCTCCCCCTCGCGTCCGGCATCACAGGCATTGATGATCAGGTCGACTTCCCTCTTCTTCATCAGGCGGACCAGCGCATTGAGCCGGCCCTTGTTGCCTTCAATCGGAGAGAGCTCGAACTTTTCGGGAATGACCGGGAGATGATCCCAGCTCCAGGGAAGCGACTTGCCCTCAGCCGTCATCGGCTTGCCTTGCTCGACGAGGTGACCCACCGCCGAAGTGACGATGTAGTTGTCGCTTTCTGAGTAGTCCTTGCTCTTGGAAAATTTCTCCCCGCGCTTGGTGAGCGCTCGGCACAAATCGCCCATGACACTCGGTTTTTCAGCTATGACGAGGCTCTTGGACATGATCTTATAGGAGGGCTTGGGCAGCGGCGAATCGCCAAGCCTTTAGATGCCAAGCCGCGCCTCTGTCAATGGCAAGATACGCAGCTGGGTCCGAAATCGCTCCCATCTAGAGCGAGTCGACCGCAACGAGATCGAGGTTGTTTTCGCCGGGATCCCAGACCGTGAAGACCCTTCCACCCCATCTCTCGACGCGGATCTCGGTGAGCTTCACGTCCGACTCGGCAGAGAGGCGCTGATGAAGAAGATCAAGCCGATCCGTGCTCAGATGAAGACCCGTGTGGCCCCGGTGCTGAAAGGGCTCGGTCCACTCGTAGATACGGATGGCGAGCGTCCCCGCCAGCACCTCAAACCAGGGCATCGGCAGTTCCGTGGACTCGGTCACCAATGGAAGCTCGAGGAGCTCGCGATAAAAACGACGACTGGCTGCCAGGTCGGAAGCAGGCAAGGCGAGAAAAGCGGTTTTCATCCAATCAGTTTTACGTATCGCGAGCCGGGAAGCGGCTTCACGAGGCGCTTCATCTCCAGGCGCATCAGCAGAGCACTGACCTCCGAACCCGACAACCCGCTGCCCGTCGTGATGTCGTCGATCGAGACTTCCTCCCCATCGCCGATCGCGTCGTAGACCTTCTGCTCGGTCTCCGACAGCTCGACGAGCGGACCAGTGGGAAAAAGCTCGGGCGCCTCGCGCGCCATCGCCACGGGAAAGAGCAGATTGAGATCATCGACAATATCGGTCCCGTCCATCACCAGCCTCGCCCCATCTTGAATCAGCCGGTTGCAGCCCTGCGAAGAGGGCCGGTCGATCGGCCCCGGCACCGCGTACACCGACCGTCCCTGCTCCGCCGCCATGTTCGCCGTGATCAGCGCCCCGCTGCGCTGCGCGGCCTCGATCACGACGACCCCGCAGGACCAGCCGCTGACGATCCGGTTGCGGAGCGGGAAGGATTGACGGTCGGGCGGATAATCGACTGGGAACTCCGAAACGACCGCCCCCTGCCCGCCTTCGATGATACGCCGGGCGAGCGCCTCGTTTTCCGGCGGATACAGCTGACCAATCCCCGAGCCGAGCACAGCGACGGTGCGCCCCTTCGAGGCGACGGCCCCTTCATGAGCCGCCGTGTCGATCCCGCGGGCCATCCCGCTGATCACCGTGTAGCCCGCGTGCCCCAGCTGGAAGGCGAACTTCTGCGCCGTCTTGCGCCCGTAGTGCGTGCAGTTCCTTGAACCCACCAGCGCGACCGCATGCCGATCGGCCTCGGTCAGTTCGCCCCAGACGTAGAGCACGAGCGGCGGGTTGTGGATCTCGCGCAGCGGCGCCGGATAGTTGGCATCGTCGGTGATGAGCACCTTCAAGCCCTTCTCGCGCACCTTGCGGATCTCGACCTGGATGTCGATCGTGTCCTCCCACTTGGTCAGCGCCGTGGCCAGTTCCGAACCGAAGCCTTCGATCGCGCGGATGTGATCCGCCGGGGCGCGCAGGATCGAGGCGGGGTCACCGAAGACCTCCAGCAGACGACGCACCCGCACCGGCCCGACGTTCGGGATCAGGTTCAAGGCAAGGTAGGCTTCCCGGGGCGACATGGGTCTCAGCCTAGAAGATCCGGTCCCAAGTCTCAAACACGAACGGTACGGCGTGCTCGTCGTCGGCCTCGTGCCGCTCCGATTCCACCAGCAGCCAACGTTGCGGATCAAGGGCTGGAAACGTTCTCGTGCCCTCGAAGGCCGCCTCCACCCTCGTCAGGAAAAGGCGGTCCGCCCGATCGAGAAACAGTTCGAAAATGGCGGCCCCACCGATCACCAGCAGCGACTCCGCACCCCGGTCACTCGCAATCTCGAGCGCCTCCCCCTGACCTCGAGCCACCAAGGTGGAATCATCGAGCGCCCTGCTCGTCAGGACGATCGGACATTGATCCGTGAACCACCCCGCCATCTCCTCGAAAGTCGTCCGCCCCACCGCAAGGGTGCGACCCGCCGCGATCCCGCGGAACCTCGCGACGTCGCGAGGCAGCTTCCAGGGGATGCCACCATCCGAAGCCCCGATCACCCGGTTCCGATCCATGGCCGCCACCATCTCTACTCTCATGACAGCCTATTGGTTCGTTTCCGCCCGACGGACCGAAGGGGCGGCCGCCGACTTCGGCTCAGGCGCGGGCTGGGTAAGACGCCCCCAGGGAACCTCTCCATGACTCCGAGCCAGCATCTCCTGGCGATAGACCGCGTCATCGTTCCGCGGATTCAGTTCGACCGCCACCGCCACCAGATATCGCGCGAGCTTGTGGTCTTCGACCTTGCCCGATCCAAGGAGCGCCTCCGACCGCTTCAAGAGAAGCTCCGAAAAGACCGCGCTCTCGAAATCCTGCTCCATGCGATTCGGAGCCACGCCGCGTCCCAGCTGATAGCGGGCGGTGACGGCGCGGCGGTTGCGGACGTCCAGATGGAGAGCCAGGGCAATGAGCTTCTCCCCGAGAGCGATCGCCGGCGCGTCCCCCGCCACAATGGCCTCCCCGAGCTGGTTGCAGACGTATCCGCTGACATGCGTGGCGAGTTGGCCGCGCTCCAGCTGCATCATCCCGAGATCATTGGTAAAGATGCTCTTGCTGATATCAGGGACCTCAAAACGCGCGGCATTCGCAGGGCTTGCTGGGCCCGCTGGCTTGGGCGGCCCCTGGGCGGGCAGTGAACCGACCCCGAGGCAAAGAGCGAAATGCAGAATCAGAAACTGGGAAGCAACGGCCATCTTGGGGTCCAACCATAGCTGGAAAACCAGTTCTTCCAAGGGCGCAGCGCGGGCGATGGAAATCGTTTCGACATCCCGTTCGAATCTGCGAGCATAGCCCCTCATCCCTTCAAGGACTGACATGCTCAATATCAACCTGCCACCTGTCGACGACCGCACCCGATTCTGGCTGATTCGGCTCGCCCCGGTCCTTCTGTTTCTGGGTCTCCTCCTCCTCTCGGGGCTGATGGGGAAATGTTCGGGGCCAACACCCCAACTGAGTCCTGGCGAGGTCGAGGCCGTCAAGGAACTGTACGCCAGCGCCGCGGCTGAGCGCCCCAGCCCCCACCCGGGTGAACGAGTCCTCATCCTCTTGGGATATATCCTCACGTTTGTGAGTGCCGTTGGCATCCTTCTTGATCTGCTCAGCGTCTCCAAGGCCTCACCCCGTCGACTCGCGGTGGCCGCCCTCGCCTTTTTGATGGGCCTTGCCATGATTCGCGAGCAGCCCTTGGGCTACGCCATCGCCATCGCCCTGATCGCTATTTCAGCCCTCTTCTTCGACCGACCTTCGAAGAACGATGCCTAGCTGGAAATCAGCGTCCCAAGGTGTGAGGCGCGCCCTCTATTGCAATAAACCACTTGTCGGCGTGCACTCGCTGCGACACTCTTCCCTACCGTGAATTTCAACTGTCCCGAATGCTCCATGAGTCTGCAGGCTGCCCCCGAGCACGCCGGCAAATCCGTTCGCTGCCCAGGGTGCAATGCCAAGCTGCAGGTCCCCGCCGGCGCCGAAGAGCAAGCTCCCCCTCCTGCTGAGGACGCGGCTCCGACCTCCTCTGCTGCCAGTTCCACCGCCGCACCCCAACGGCAAGGCTGGGTCGAGAGCGACCACGCCAACGTCAATATCTGGATGGGCCTCGGCTTCGGTGCCATGATCATGGCCCTCGTCGTCGGCTGCCTCTACCCGCTTCGCGAAACCGGGATCGGACGCGTCTTCTTCGTGGGCGGCTCCGGCTTCGTCGTCAACCTCTGCGAGCTGCTGTTCTTCTCCTGGGCCATCGGGATCATCATTCTCAAGTATCAGGCCGCCCACCGACAGCGCGACGCCCTCCTCCTCGACCTTCTCCCTCAGGACTTCGGCAAGGACATCGATCCTCAGAACGTCGGCACCTTCATCGATTACGTCTATGAGCTGCCCCACCGCATCCGCGACAGCTTCATGGTCAACAGGATCCGCAAGGCCCTCGAGTTCTTCGAGCGACGCCCTAATAACGGCGAGACCGCCTTCCTCATGCAGGCGCAGTCGGACATCGACAACAACCGCATCGCTGGCAGCTACTCGCTTCTGAAAGTGTTTCTCTGGGCGATCCCCATTCTTGGCTTCATCGGAACCGTCCTTGGTCTCTCCGAGTCCATCGCCGGCCTCGGCGAAGTCGATCCCGACAAGCTCAAGGAGGCCATCGGAGGCGTCACCGCCGGACTCGGCACCGCCTTCAACACCACCTTGCTCGGTCTTGTCCTCGCCATCCTACTCAGTTTCCCCATCGCCGCGATGCAGAAGATCGAGGAGGACAACCTGACCGTCATCGACGCTTATTGTAACGAGAACCTGCTTACCCGGCTCAGCGACGGCGCAGGGCTCGGCGGCGGCGACGCCGTCGGGGCCGCCGACTCGATCGCCAAGGCCGTGTCCAGCAGCCAGCGCGAGTTCCTCGCCGACCTCAACGAGCTATCCGCCACCGTCCAGGGTCAGGCCCGCAAGCTCGAGGAACGCGCCGACACGCACCAGCAGAAGGTCGAGGAAGAATTCAGCGCCGCCGTCACCAAGGTGGCTCGCGACACCTCCGACGCCCTCAAGAACAGCACCGAGTCCTCCAGCAAGTACCTGAGCGCGCTCGACGAAGGCATTCGCTCGCTCAACAAGGTCCTCGGCGAGCTCGGCGAAAAAGGCGTCGTCGTGCAGCAGGTGAAGAAGAAGGGCTGGTTCCGCTAAGCCACAGCACGTAAGCGGTCCGAACGCTTCTTCGTCTGCCTTTGGGGAGGTCGCTGCCCTGTCTCTACCCATTTCTCGCTACATCGAAACATCATGGAAAACGTCGTCATCATCGGAACCGGCTGTGCCGGCTGGGCCGCCGCCATCTACGCGGCACGCGCCAATTTAAAGCCCCTCGTCTTTGCCGGCGAGGAAATCGGCGGCCAGCTCGCCACCACCTCGGAAGTCGAGAACTACCCCGGCTTCCCCGAGGGCATCGATGGCGCCACTCTGATGATGCAGATGATGCAGCAGGCCGAGCGCTTCGGCACCCGCACCGAATACAAGAAGGTCGCCAAGGTGGAGCAGAAGGACGGCGGCGGATTCATCGTCACCATCTCCGAGGACGAGAAAGTCGAGACCAAGACCGTCATCGTCGCCACCGGCGCCTCGCAGTTCCGCGTGCTTGGGGCCTTTGTGCAACAGGAGGTCGACTGCTCCAAGGTCACCGGCTTCCACGTCGACGAGTACATCGGTTTGCCGCTCAGCCACCCGGCCTCGTTCCGCGCGTATCTGAAAGAGCGGTTCGTCGATCTGGTGCCGCTGGCCGCGTTCCATTATGTCGATGGCGAACACCCGGACCCTGCCGCCGAGTGCGCGCGTCTCGGGGCGCTGATCCCGGCGGTCGATGTGGCGTTTATCGGTATTGGCGAGAACGCCCATATCGCGTTCAACGATCCGCCCGCCGACTTCGAGACGGACGCGGCTTACATCGTGGTCGAACTCGACCAAGCCTGTCGCCAGCAGCAGTTCGGCGAAGGCTGGTTCCCGAGCCTCGAGACGGTGCCGCGTCAGGCGATCAGCATGTCGGTGCGCAAAATTATGGCCAGCAACCACATCATTTGTTCGGTGCCGGACGAACGCAAAGCGGCGGCGGTCGCCGCCTGCGTGAACGGTCCGGTGACGCCGGATGCGCCGGCATCGATTTTGCAAGAACATCCGGCCTGCCATCTGTTTCTCGATGCGGCTGCGGCGGGGTTGCTTGGGAGTGATTAGTGATGAGCACTTGGCCTTCGGCCCTTGGAGTGATCAGTAATCAGTGGTCAGTAATCAGTGCTGAGCACTTGGCCTTCGGCCTTTGGAGTGATCAGTAGTCAGTGGTCAGTAATCAGTGATGAGCACTTGGCCTTCGGCATTTGAAGTGATCAGTAATCAGTGGTCAGTGATCAGTGCTGAGCACTCGGCCTTCGGCCTCTGGAGTAATCAGTGACCAGCACTCGGCCTTCGAAGTGATCAGTGGTCAGCTCCCCTCTATAATTTCTCTTCGCTGACTTCTCGGGTGAAGGTGAAGTGAAAGGGAAAGGCGAAGTTTCCGAGGACCCGGATTCTTCCCTAAACCTTAGATCCTTGCTTGTCGATTCGTGACTAAATGAGTCAAACCTTTCCAAGGTTACTAGGGGGGCGGATGCCCTCGGCGCCACGGAGCCGTTCCGACCGGACCAAAAGCGAAGAGCCCGTGCAGAGGCGCAGACCGGTCGGCTCATAAAGGCTCATCGGCTACCCCGGGTTCCGCTCGTACCTCGCTTCACCCAGGGCTACGATCCTGCCACCACTCCGTGGTTCGTCGTAGAGGGTGCGGTGTTTGCTGGTTGTGCCTTCGATGACCGGAGAAATTTCAAATCTCTTTGGTTGGCCTTTACCTTCACCTTACCTCCCCTCATCTCTCTTCGCTGACTTATTAGGTGAAGGTGAAACAGAAGGGAAAGGCGAAGTGTCGGAGGGGTCGGAGGCTCCTTTAACCTTAAACCTGCACCGTGGCTTTCGACGTTCGGAGTTGTCAGTGTTCTCGCCCTTTGGGCGAACGCGGAGGTAACGCCGAATTCATTCGGCGTTCGTCGTGTGGAATTCATTCCACAGTCCACAGTCCACAGGGGGGGAATCTAGTGACTGGAATAATTCCGCCACGACGAACGCGGCAGACGGTCTGACCCACAGAACTCCAAGCTACCTCGCGCCACGAAACGCCAACTCGCCAAACGCGAACGCAACTCCAACCAGCAAACCGCCGAGGTGGCACCAATTAGTCATCCCCATCTGCGGTAGGACGAACCCGAGTAGCAACCAGCCACCCATGAAGATCGGAATCATCGGATGCAGCTTGAGGTCGGAGTCGGAGGAGCGCTCACCGAGGATCCAGACGTAGCCGAGCAAGCCGAACACCGCGCCGGACATCCCGCCGAACACCGGCCCGTCGATCGCCGCCTGCAGTAGATTGGGGGCGATCCCGCCGACCACCACCAGCGCCAGCAGCATCGGCCAGCCTTTGCGGCGTTCGATCATCGAACCCAGATCGTACAGCCACCACATGTTGAACAGCAAGTGGAGCGGGTCGAGATGGATGAAGATCGGCGTCAGCGCGCGCCAGAATTGCCCCCCCGACAGATCATCGAACTTTGGCATGTAGCGGTAGCCTTCCAGCACCTTCTCGAGTTCGGCGATGTATAGCCATTCAAGGCACCAGCCGGCCTTGCCGAAGGCGGACGCGAGCGTGACCAGCACACTGATGGCCAACAGGCCGATGGTCAGCGGCCCCGGTTTGTTGCGCAACATGCCACCCATGCCACCGCCCCGCAGGTTTTTGAACACATCCTTGCTCGACTTTTGCATCGCGGCCGCGCGCTCCTCTTCCATGTA
>ENA-ORXT01002910-ORXT01002910.1-marine-metagenome-genome-assembly--contig:-NODE-2910-length-19684-cov-7.376651_pt1 | contig 19684 bp, 16 predicted proteins | sample MGYA00237868_ERZ511482 | MGnify/ENA metagenome assembly ERZ511482
AGAAAACAACACACGGGTCACACATCCCGTGATCTTCTTTCGCGAATTAGATTCTGGTAAGTAGAAATCTAATCCGTTTTCTTTTTAACCTCCGTATTTTGGATCGCCTGAATGGCAAGTTTTACCGCGCTTTTTCGGGCAGCAATCCGCTCCTCAATGTCGGCCAAACTTTGGAGGTACTCTTTTAATCTTACCACCTCCTGTTCGTGAAAACGCTCAGTGGCTTTAAATATCTTTAATTCGGTTTCGGGCTTTACTGGTAAACTACCATCATTCCATTTTGTCAGGGTGGAAATACTGAGTTTAGCGAGCTTTGCAATACCGAGCAAGTGTTTCCGCTTCATCCCTTTTTTAGTGGATTTACTTTTTCCCTTGCCTTTACCTTTGTCTTTTCTCATAATAAATGTATTTTGTTACGAAGTATGATTTACATACAATTATACTCTCTATCATTTGTAATTAAAAATAAAAACCTGAATTGCACTCAATTGCTTTCTATGGAAGAATCAAGATTAAAAATTGCCCGAAAAAAGAAGGGTCTTACCCAGCGAGAAGCTGCGGATTTACTAGGAATTACGGCCTCCGCCTGGTCCAGCGCCGAACGGGGTGCCAGCAAAATGCATCGTAACAACCTGGAACTGGTCGCCCAAAACTTTGATGTCAGCTTCTCCTGGCTGGTCACCGGTGAAGGGAGTCTGTCAATATAGATTCTTACAGAACTTGGTGACGGGAAGTTTGTTCCGATCTTGACTTTTTTCGAGATGCTGGAATAGAAGACGACTCCAACTATTACTAAGTATAAGTTTATGCCTACGCTGCAGCATGAGCATGCGCTGGGTTATACGACGGCTAGCGACTTGCCACCGGAGGTGAGCTCGTCTACGCTGATCGTGGTGCCGGCGGATCTGGAAGGTTTGTTTGAGAATGGGAAGTGGTATTTGATGGCGATGGATGGTTTGTTGATTGTCCGGAAGGTGGTGAAGGTGATTTTTGGGAAGGAGAAGGGAAAATTCCGATTGACAGACTGGAATGGGGAGGCGGATTATTTGGAGGTTAAGAATGTGAAGAAAAAATCGGTTAGGTTTTGGCGGGTTATTTGGCGGGTGGAGGGGCTAGGGTGATTTGTGTTGAAATGGTATTGAAATTTAGTTAAAGAACAAAAAATCTTTTATGAATCAAAACAAAATATTTTAAATTGAACAAAAATTAACTATCTTGCAGGTATTGAAATCGACACAAAAAACGACATAAAAATACGCACTTGGGATATGGTTAAACTCTCATTCTCTGGACACGAAACTTTCCACTGTAGAAATTATTGGCTAAAGAAAGGGCTTGACCACATCTGGTCAGGGCAACAATTTAATGATACAGGTATCATCGGGCTTGGAGTTGGTAAGAATATGGTCGCCTCCATTCGTTTTTGGCTCCGCTCTTTTGGGGTCCTGGATGAAAATGATGTCCCAAATAAGATTGCGGAATATTTTTTTAAAGATAAGGGAGTAGATCCTTTCTGTGAGGATACCGGGACAATATGGCTTCTTCACTACTTACTAGTTACCAACGAAAAATCTACCACAGCTCATTTTGTATTTAACGAATTCAGAAAACAAAGAGTAGAGTTCAATACAGAACAGCTAGTTTCTTTTATAGAGCGTAAATGCAAAGCAGAGAATGCTAACTACCATCTAAACTCAATAAAGAAAGATATAACAGTTTTCTTTAGAAATTATTCAACCCCTTCTAAGAGTAAAGGAATAGAAGATGATTTTTCTGGTCTTCTATATGAATTAGATTTAGTTCAACGATTAGATAAGTATGATAAAAATCAGTGGTTCAAAATAGAAAACAAAAATCGAGAGGAGTTACCTTTTGAAATAGTTTTGTTCTGTATCTTGACAAATGAAAAATATGGTGATTCTATTAGTTTCAATGAATTGTTAAACGATACAAATAGTGTAGGTGCCGTCTTCGCATTAAGTTCAAATGGTCTTATGACGAAGATTAATCAGATGCGAGAAGCATATCCCTCAGCAATCGTCTTTACAGATAATGGCGGAGTTAGAGTGCTACAATTTTCAAACAAAAAGAAACTGAACCCTTGGACAGTATTAAGTGATTACTATGGACAATAATTTTTCACCGTCAATTAATATTGTTCGGGATGCTGATAAGCAAATAAAGTACATTCCGACCAATAATAGTAGAAATATTTACCATCAAATATCTTCTAATTTTAAAAGTGGCTTGCACTCTTTTAATATTATTGGAAGTTATGGTACTGGTAAGTCTGCTTTCTTGCTAGCCTTTTCTAAGCATCTAAATCAAGAGGAAGAAATCTTTGCACCTCTTAATGGTCATTTCAATAATTGCAAGAAATTCAAATTCATTAATATCATCGGTCAGTCTCGTTCTATCATTGAAACGTTTGCTGAAGAGCTAGGTGTTGCCCCTACCGAAAAAGATATTTTGGATTTTTTCAAAAAGGAACAAACTAAATTAAAGAAGAAAAATACCTGTTTGATATTATCCGTAGATGAGTTTGGAAAGTTTCTTGAACATGCTGCTAAATCTAATCCTGATGAGGAGTTATATTTTATTCAAAGGTTAGCAGAATATGCAAATGATTCGCGTCGGAACTTCTTATTTATTACAACCCTTCATCAAAACTTTGATGCTTATGCAATCGGCCTTTCCGAAGCTCAACGTAAAGAGTGGGAGAAGGTAAAAGGACGATTAAGAGAACTTACTTTCAACGAACCTGTTGAACAACTCTTGAATCTTGCTTCCGAAGTTATCAGTCAAAAAGATTTTGGTAAACCACCGAAATTCAGTCAGAAATTTCTTAAAGTAATCAACAAGACAGGGACGTTTCATTTGTTGAATGATGTGAGCAAAGATTTTGCCGAGAAGTTGTTTCCTTTTGATTTGTTATCTGCGATGACGCTTACATTGGCTTTACAACGGTACGGCCAAAACGAAAGATCGTTGTTTAACTTTTTACAAACAGATGAGTATCTTGGATTAAATAGCTTTGAAGATCTTCAAGAAAATAACCCGTATTATAATATTGCTTGCGTATACAATTATTTGCAATACAATTATTACTCAGTTTTAACTTCGAAATACAATCCTGATTATTTTAAATGGTCCATGATTCGAAACTCTTTAGATAGAGTCGAGATGGTCATGTCTAAAGATATTATCAACGCACAGAAAATTGTCAAGACAATCGGGCTGTTAGATGTATTGGGATCCAGTGCTTCTCAGATAAATAGTGAGTTAATAATTGAATACGCTAAGACTTGCTTGGGCATCAAAAATGCTAAAGAGATTCTAACCTCCTTAGAAAATAAAAAGATCATTCTTTTCCAATCTTTTAAAAATCGCTTTAAGTTATTTGAAGGAACAGATGTAGATATTGAAGATGTCCAGAAAAAGGCAAGAAAAGAGGTTAGTCAAATAACCAATTTGGTTGGAGAGCTTGAAGGTTTTTTCTCCTTAAGTTATGTGCCCGCAAAAGCGGTCACCTACCAAAAAGGAACACCTAGAATTTTCCAATATCAGATCAGTGAAGAGCCAATTGAAAAATTCAGTACTGAAGACAACAGTGTTGATGGAATTGTAAACTTAGTGTTCGCTGAAAACATGAAAGATTTATCTTTCAAAATAAAGAAACAACCTATCCTATACGGCCTGTTTACGAATACTCAGGAAATCAAAGAGTATATCCTGGATATCAAAACTATCGATAAAGCTTTCACACTGATTGCTGACGATGTGGTTGCTACAAAAGAATTAAAGGAATTAAGAAATCATAACATCGAGTCATTGAATGTTATGATCAATGAACAGTTATTTGGATCTGACTCAAATGTAAAATGGTTTTTTGATGGGAAAGAAATTAAGATTCCTAACAAGAAAAAATTCAACGGTGTCTTATCCCAGATAATAAACAAAATTTACCCAGACACTCCTATCTATCGTAATGAGTTAATGAACAAGACTAATGTTTCTAGTTCTATTCATACTGCGAAAAAAGAATACATAAATGCATTAATTGAAAATTGGAATAAACCTAACATAGGTTTTAATGATAAAAAATTTCCACCAGAAAAAACTATCTACTTTTCTCTTTTGAAGGAAACAGGAATTCATCAACAGAACGAAAACTTTGCTGAATTTAATGAACCTACTAAAGGCTCAAGTTTTGAAAAAATTTGGAAAGAAAGCCATAAATTTTTAGATAGCTCAAAAGTAGGGAAACGATCTTTAACAGATTTTATCAATGTCTTGTCAAAGAAGCCTTATAAGCTAAAAGATGGTTTGATTGAGTTTTGGATAATCTCTTTCTTATTCATTAAGAGAGAGGATTTTGCCCTATTTCATAAAGGAATATACATTCCAAGAATCACAAAAGAAGTGGCCGTGCTCTTTTTTAGGGAGCCAAGTAAATTCGAAATAAAGGCATTTGATATTCAAGGAGTCAAGTTGGATCTTTTCAATAAATACAGAGAGCTAACTCAAAAGGAAAAGCAGAACGAAGCTACCGGTTCCAGTTTTCAAGAAACAGCAAAACCTTTTCTTGTTTTCTATAATAAGTTACCAGCATACACACAACAAACAAAATCGCTGAGTCATGATGCCGTTGCTTTCCGTAAGGTAATTAAGAACGCAAAAGAATTGGAGAAAACATTTTTTGAAGACCTCCCATCTTGTTTCGGAATTACGCTGAGTCAATTAGCAAAATCAAAAAAGAATCTCAATGTTTTTATTGAACGAATAAATACTTCTATCGCTGAACTCAGAACTGCAGAAGCAAATTTGATAGATAGAGTTGAGAAGCAATTATTAAAATGTCTGGGTTTCAGGAAAGTATCTTTTGAGAAGTATAAATCAAAAATCCAGCAGCGGTACGAGACCATTCAAGAACAGCTACTGTACCCTAGACAAAAGACTTTCTTTAATCGGCTAAACTCTCAGTTACCTGACAGGAAGGCCTGGTTAAATAGTCTTGTACACGCATTGTTGAAAAAACAATTAAATGAGATTTCTGACGATGAAGAATTGATCATTTTTGATCGGATGTCAACCTCATTTCAGGAATTAGATAATTTATTAGAGATAGGTCAACTTGATTTTGATGAGGAAACAGAGGAAGCAGTTATGCTAGAAATTACTAGCTCAGATAATGAAGTATTTAAGAAAAACATCATTTTATCAAAAGAACAGAAAAGAGGAGCAAAAGCATTAGAAAAGAAATTTAGAGGATTACTAAGCGATACAAAAGATGCTCAGTTGAGTCAAGCAATATTAATAAAGTTGCTAAAAGAACTAATTAAGAATGACGAACGTTAAACATGTTTTAGGAATTTCAGGTGGAAAGGATAGCGCCGCTCTGGCTATTTATCTTAACGATAAATATCCAAGTTTGGATGTTGAATACTATTCATGTGATACAGGAAAGGAGTTGGATGAAACTTATCAGCTCATTCGTAACCTGGAATCTCAACTCGGTAAGAAGATAAAAGTTCTTCGAGGTGCCGAGGGAAGTAACGATAATCCATTTGATCATTTTCTATCCGTCTATGGCGGATACCTACCCTCTTCGATGTCAAGGTGGTGTACCAAAAAATTGAAGTTAGATCCATTTGAAAAATATATTGCAGGAGACGAACCAATCGTTTCTTATGTTGGAATTAGAGGTGATGAGTCAAGAGAAGGATATATTTCTAAAAAATCAAACATTCAATCTATATTTCCTTTTAGAAAAAATATTTGGAGTGAAGATGTGGTAAGAAAAGTACTAGATAATAATCAAATTCCTTTTATCAAAAAACTGTACCAGGAGTACTTACCCGAGTCTACAAAATTACCTCGGATATTAGAAGTAGTGGAAACACCGATTTCGCAGAGTTTCACTCAGCCACATAAGTTGGATACTCTGTTAGACCTAGGAATCAAAGATTTCAATAAAGTTGTTTTCTCTTTCTTAAAAACAACCGACTATCCACTGGGTAAAGCAGATTCATTTCCATTGATTGAAAATGAAGATGTTCTTATAAGGAAAGATATTTTTAGAATCCTGGAAGAAAGCACTGTAGGTGTTCCTGCTTATTATGAGCAACGAGAATACCATGTTGAGATAGATGGAAAAATGGAAACAGGATTTTATTCTCGTAGTCGCTCTGGATGTTTCTTTTGTTTCTTCCAGCAAAAAATAGAATGGGTTTGGCTATTTGAAAATCATCCTAAGCTTTACAACGACGCGATGCAGTATGAGAAAGAGGGCTACACTTGGCAGCAAGGTGAAACTTTAGAACAATTATGTCAAGACGAACGTCGTGATAAAATTAAACGGGAGCACTTCATTCGCATGAAAAGGAATAAGACTAACACTAAGTCTCAATTCCTTGTCGATATTTTGGATGACGCGGAAGGGGAAGGGTGTGCTGCTTGTTTTATATGAATAATAATTATTGAAGGACAAAACACCAATTTAAGCGAATAAGCTTTTGGTGTCTTATTCTTAAAATTTCATCTGAGATCAGAGATAATATTTATACAAGAAATCATTAAAATTCTAAATGGTTGAGTGAAAAAAATAAAATAATTTTCCTTTTGAGAATGTGACCTTGAAGGTGATGTACCTACTTTTATCCCGATAAAAACTCCAATAATTCTGCATTTGCTGCATTGAAAATTCTTCGTGCTCTGACATAGCCTACCATATATATTTCTCTTCTTAAATCCTCTTCTTTTTTTTCAAGAAGTGATTTTATTGTTGTTATATTAGCTGTTTTCAATCGACTTTTTTGCCAATGGGGTAATTTTAAAATATCAATCGGCTTATCTAATTCAATAATTAGTGTGTTCAAAATATCAGTGTCTTGAATGTCTTTTAAGTCGATATCAGGAATCTCTTTATACGCAGGATTATTTACACCATATTCAGATATTAAGCTTAGTTTTAATTTTTCTTTTAAAGATGGAGAGTACCTTGCAGGATTTGCATCTTCGCTAAGGATACAGCCATACTTTATCTCATATCTCGTACCAATAAAAGAATGACTTCCTTTTACCCCCTCATCCATTTTCCTAATTATTCCAATATAGCATAGTAGCCTTAAAGATTCTTTCACAAATTCGGGGACATCCTTATGAACTCTAAAGTAAATTGTAGATTCATTATATGCTGCTCTCCGTTGATTCTTTTCCATTGTCTCAGGAATTACGATTTCTTCTAGAAAAGATCTTCCCCAATCTACTAGAGCTTTATGTCCAAGATATTTTTCTCCTAATTTTGTATGTTCTGTCCAGATTTCTGTCCTGTAAAAACTTTTTATAGCATCATTGATATTAGTCGTATTCCATTTATTTATATTTGAAATAGTTGTAAAAAGCATTCTTGGATTTCCACTTGAAGAGAAAGCCAAAGTATTGAATAATGCTTGTTGGCTTTCAATTTTTTGTTTTTCAGGTTCACTTAGTTGTTTGAAAACCATTTCTGTCATTGTCTTAAGATAATCAGGATCATTGATGTCCCTCTCTAGTCTTCTAAAAGTAGTATCATGGGTCATCTCGAAGGAAGAACCATAATGAGTAACTCCTGGATAGACTGCTGCATTACATGATACGAATGGAGAACGTAACTCTCTATATAGAGAAAAGAATTCACGTTGTTGATTTGGCCTAAACATGTGGGCAGCCTCATCAAAAAAGATACAAACTCTTTCAACAGGAGTGTTTTCACATATTTCTTCGAATGCCTCAATTAAATCGTCGATATTAGGAATTGAGGCTATATCAATTTCTTTATCTGGGTTATTAAATGAGTTTTCATAATCCCTAATTATTTTATTCAGGACTCTAATATGATCTTCATCACTATCATCATTTTGGTTTTGAAGTAAAGTTGAAGCAAATGCGGTGAGTGCAATACCTTGTTTCCGAACGACCTTTAAGGTTTCCCTGATAATTTTGGCAATCATCCAGTGTCTAAATTGTAAGGAATCTCTTTTTGAATGAAGAAGAGAACTCTCTCTAAATGTTACATAAACGGGAAGAATATGATTTGTTTGAAAATCATTGATGAGTTCTGCAAATGCTACTTGCATTAAAAATGACTTTCCAACACCTCGACTTCCTTCTATTATTGTCGGAGATGCTGACTTAAAGAAATCAATAATTTTTCTGTCATTAGAATTTTCTACGAAATAATTTAGTATATCCGAATTTCTAATACTTTCAGTTCTATAATTAAAGTTTATCATTTTATTTATTTTTGTCCTCCAAAAAAAATTCTTATTTCTTCTACATGGCCAATAGCATCCATAACATGGGTTTCTAAGCTTTCTAAGTTTTCTGGCTTAATATCATTCTTAAGATGTCTGACACACAGTGAAAAATGAGCGAGTTGAATATATTTTCTTAGAATTTCTTCGTACTTTAGTATCAAACTTTCATTAATCATTAATGTCGGATTTTCAACATCCCAAGTGGAATAATTACCGTGAACAAATTCGGATAATTCCCTATATATTTTCCTCCCAAGTTCATTAAATGAATTTACAACACCTTTCAACTCTGGAAAAAATGCATTTGCATATCTTTTGGATAAAATGCCATTTTCTAACTCTATTATAGAACTCCAGTTCATATCTTGTCCTCCATTTTTCCATTCCGAGAATTTTAATAAATCTGTTGAAAAAAAGATCGAACCCAATAGCTCTTCTATTGATAATCTCAAATTTGCATAAGCAGGCCTATAAAAACCCCCTAAAAGCATTAATCCACTTATTTCAAGCTCTTCTATTGATTGTTTTATTAACTGATTTGGTTCAGATTTTGGCAAGGCCTTTGTCCAATCATTAAGGGATATTGCGAAATCATGGATTAAACCTAGATAGTTTTGTTTATCCATACTTTCACTAAAAATTTGCTGGCTTTGTAAATTTAAAGTATTAAAATAATTTTCAATGTCCATTAATTATAGTTTTGTCTATTCAAACATATACTCGATAAAAGTAAAAGTCTCATCAACATTATCTCTATCTTTTTTTAACTTCTATCAAAGAATTACCTATTGAGCTATTTTTCTATCTTAGCCAGGCCAAATAATCTGCAGCTATTTTTTAGAAAATTCAGAAATCATAAAATCTATAAATGCTGTGGGCTGTAAAAAAAAGTTAGAATTGTCTTCCAACTTTTCCTTTATCAAAGTCAGACCTCCGTTAGTGTAAGCCTCCAAGGTGAGTAGTAATTCCTTTACAGCTTCATTCTCTGAAATAGTCCCCTTATCTAATTCAATCAAATCAATATCTGTTTTAGCAATCAATGCGGTAAAAATATATTCTTGAATTTGAGAGAAATCTTCACGATCAAATCTGTTGCTTTTATTTCCCCAGAACCTAATATGATGGCTGAAGTTTATTTTTTTTTCTTCATTGGGGATGGGGCTATGTTCGTTATTATATAGGCCAATAAAAAAAGCGTAAATATAAAGCTCATAATTAGTACTAAAGTGTTTACCTAAGCTAATCTTCTTATCTCCCTCAGCTCCACCTTTTGCAGAAATACTATTAAATAAATCTTTGAACTTTTTGCTGTAATTTGGAACCTTGTCTTTCCATTTTTGAAATAAATCATCCATATTAAATGTTGCTTATGACGTTTGTGTTTATTGTACTTAGATCGACCTTGTCAAACGGGCGATGGCGTTTAATCCAAAATGCCTTATGACGTTTTACGTTCTTAAATTCATTCTTTACTGTTTGATTGCCATTTTTATCTTTTCCTACATAATTTTTAAATAAAATAATTCTTTGTTTTTTTGTTTCGTAGATGAGATTAAGGAACTCTTTTGTTTTCGTTTCTCCAAACGAAGAGGTTGGAGCGTCAAAGAGCATTGGATAGCTTTCGTTTTTTAATTCACTTGCTAATTCCGAGATCGCAAATAAAATAGCCATGTGCATTGAAGTAACTAGAGATTGATTCGGGTTATAGTAAATACCATCTCTTTCATGTAATTCAATGTTCAACTGTGGTTGACCCATTAAGATCTTCTTTTGAAGCTTAATTGTACCAGTAAAATCATCTATGTTAATCTCCTGAAAAATAGAGTTAGATTTTTCTTCTAATTTTTGAATGAACTCATCATATTTAGCCTCTTGAGTTTCTCTGAAAATAATTTCTACATCGCGAAGTATCTTTCTCGTTGCTGTTAAAAACGAACTTGCGGATTCCATGTCAATAGCTTCTTTCTGATCAATTTTTTCTCGTAGTTTTTGATCTGCTGATTTTTTCTCTTGTTCTAGTTCGGATATTTTTTTATTTATCCTAGTTATATCCCGTTGCCATCCAGTATAGTTTTTTACAATGCTTATTAGCTTTTTTTCTCCAACGCTTGATTTACCTATTACTTTTTCTCTATCTTCTATTTCATTTTCCAATTCTTCCTTTAGTAATTTTATCTTTTCTTTTCTTTCAGTGTTAAACTGAAATCTGTCTTTAATTTCAGCTTCAATATTTCTAAGACTAGATAGGCTGTTCTCATGTGAGGTGCTTAAATTTAATAGCTTCTGGGTATAATTATTCTCAAAAAGAATCCTATCAATTTGCTTTTTCTCTACCTTTGGTTTTTGCTTAGCTAAGTATTCCTTCAATCTTTTCTCCATGAATTTGTAAGCAGAAGACCCTTCTTTTGCCGGTCTATTGCAAACCTTGCAAATCTTTTCCTTTATCATTTCTTCCATATGTATTTTAGAAGGAACACCGATGGGCAAAGGTAGACTTCCGTTCAAGAACTCTTCTGTTAGTTCCTCTTTTCCTCTTCTTTTTCCTTCCTCTATATCGAAATTCTTTTGTAACCTTCGTCTATCTTTTTGTAGCTTATTAATTTTATCAGAAAATTCTTGATGTATACTTTCATAGTTAGATAAAATCCAAGATTCATCAAATAGAAAAGTTGTATAATTTTCTTTTATTCGTCCTTCTTCTCTTGTTATATCATGGTTAATTTTATCTATCCTGTCATTTATGATCTTTAGGGTATCTGCATTCTCTACAAATTTTTCGGCATCTTTGATTTCTTTTTCGGTTTTTATTTTTTGAGCTTCATTAATTTCAATTTGTTCTTTATAATTTTTCACCTCTTTTTCAAGAGATTTGATACCGACTTTTAACAGTTCTATTTCATTTTTTTTGTTACTGTTGTTTTTTATTTCTTTATCCACAGCAGCCTCTGATTTTTTCTTTAGATACGATCCTATGCTTACATATTTTTCGTAATGTTTAGCACTACTAAAAGAATTAACAAGATGATTAAGAGCATCTCTATTGTCAAAGATGTTTAATTCTGATTCCCCCTTAAAAAGAGAGTACTTTCTTATTTCTGGTGGAAAAATTGTATCTAAAAGTTTTTCTCCATCTACCTTTTCTCGTTCTCCATTTTTGCTTTCAATTATTCCTATAATTTGTGGACTTGAAGGTAAGAAGTCATCAGCATCATCTTCCTTTTCGACAACAAAGGATCTTTTAACTGTTTTTATAACATCGTATTGCTCGACCTCCATTACCACGCTCACCTCAAATTCAGATCCTCTCTCTGCTTCCTTGAGTGCTTTAGCTGATACTTTAGATTTAAAATTAGATCCGCCTTCAAAAAGCCAAACAATAGCCTCAAAAAATTTAGTCTTTCCTTCTCCATTTTCGCCTAAAATTATATTGAGGCCGTCAGCAAATTCAAATATATTATCAGTACCATAATAGCAAAGGAAATTATTGATTTCTATTTTCTTGATAATCATTTTTTTGCATTTAAGTTTAGATAATTAGTAACCATTGAATAAACATCGATATCTCTTACCGAGTCGGAGCCTTCTAATTTTTGAACAATCATTGCGATAGTTTCAACTATAAGCTCCTCTGATTTTAAAGCATCTTTGACAGTCTTGGGTGTCTTCGTACCAGAAATTTGATACTCGTCTTTTATCTTCTTATGCTTTAAAAAGCTACTTAGTATTTTATCTTTTCTTGCCATAATTAAAAATCATTTAAATTTAGGTCATAATAATCGAGGGCTTCTTCGAGCACACTATAAGTATCCATCTTGTTCATTGAGAGTCGTGAAAAATCAACAACCCTTTCAAGTTCTTTTCTTAATATTCCTTTTTCCATTTGGAAAGTATCCTCATCTTGACTTCTTGGAATAACTACCAAGTCATGGATTGTTGCAAAGTTCTTATCATCGTGCAATCGAAGTACTCTACCTCTTCGCTGGATAAACTGTCGAGGGTTACCCGTGCTCGCACAAAATATAGCTAACTCTGATCTAGGTACATCAACACCCTCATCTAAACATTTCATTGAGCAAAGTACGTCTGTTTCTCCGATGGAAAATTTATTCAATAACTCTTCTCTATTTTTTGTCTTTGAAGTAAACTGTTGGACCATTATAGAATAGTCTACTTCACTGACAATTTTCGTATATTGGTTTAGTAGATTAGAGTCCTCTGTGTCTTCAGAATATTCATCGTTTGTCCCATAATCAGCCTCCATTCCTTCTGGCACATAAACCAGTGTGAATTTTAAATTTCCTCTCTTTTTAAACTCATCTATTATGATTTGCTTAAAGACTGTTTTTTTATTTTTAGCCTTGTGGATGATTCGTTTTCTTTCAAGTAGCAACATTTCGACTTCCTTACAATCTTTATACCTTCCGTTCTTTGAATCGAAATACTTTAGTAATTGCTTCGACTTTTTTACATATTCTGAAAGCTCATCATTATCTAAAAAAACAATGTGAGGATAGTAGGTGTACTTAGAAAGAGCATAAGGTTTCTTAGTAATTGCTTCTTCCATCGAATATTCGAAAGTGTAAGGTTCCTTGTCTTCAAAAAAATCTTCAATTCCTTTGTTACCTACCTCATCATATTTTCGATCAGGTGTTGCAGATAGACCGATTCTTTTTTGTAGATGAACATTGGCCAAGGATTTTAAGACATTAGGTGAACCAATATTATGCATTTCATCGGCAATCAGTAATGTATCTATTGGTAACTGCTGAAAGTAGTTTTGGAACTTTTGTCTAGGGAAAGATGCATAAGTAACAATTACGATAAAAGAGGTATCTATGAATTTACTAGCGGTGTTGAAAAAAGATAAGTCTGCATCCCATTTTTGTTTTGAGCTCACGCAGATAATATTAGAGAAGTTAAATTTTCTGCATTCTTTTTCCCACTGATTAACTAATGCTATGGTCGGGACAAGAATAATTGCTTTATAACTTTTTGTTTGCTTGTACAAATTTAACAGACAGTTAAGGGAGGTAATTGTTTTACCTGTTCCCGTGGCCATAGCAAAAATACCTTTGTGATCATTAGTTGCCCAGTTCTTATATGCATCATCTTGATATTTTCTAGGCTTAGGGTATGGAAATCTCGGAGAATTTAATTTCTCATAAATTGTATCATCTAATCGTTCTAGTATTTCTTTTGTTTTTTTATTATTTAGAATTTTTTTCCTTTTTTCAATGAGCTTCTTTTCATTAACCAACAGCTCGTTTATTTCTTTTCCTCCAAAGTCTTTAATGATCGCCTCTTCAATTTCTTCAAAAGGAACATATTCTACAAGGTCGGATTTTTGTTTGAAAATATCGATAAAATATTTTTCTTGTTCTGCAATAGCTATACGATCGCTTGGAGAGGACCAGGATTGCTTGACTTCTAGTTCTTCTAAATTCTCTAACAGGCCAAACGCCGTAAAATTACAGGACGCTTTAAACTTTATCTTTTCATTGTCTTCGTCGTAAAACACTCCTGATTTAAAATGAGAGATCCCTCTTGAACTTTTAGGCTTAACTATAATCATCTCTATTTTCTTAGAAGCAATTAACCAAGCCAAGCAATTAAAAAAATGGGTGCCATAATCGTCTAAAGAATTAAGTATTTTTTTTAAATCTTTAACATCATAGTTAAAAGCCTCTTCTTCAACGAAATTTCCTTTGATAAAAGCTTCTTTATCTTTAGATGAAAGAATGTGATTAGCAATAATTCTCACTTTACCTCCTCGATGGATAAAATGAGCAAATCCAAGTGATAGAACATTTATTGCAGAAGAACTAAAATATCCAAGCAGTAGATCAAATGATATACTATTCTCTAACGCTTCTAAAAAGAAGTTTATAGGCTCATTCTCAGTACCAGAACGGTACTCGTTACTTAATGGGAATTTTATGTCTCTCAACATTTGCGTTATTTCTCTTGTGTTATCTCTCCTCTATACAAAAAATAAAATCTAACAAGATAGGAGTAAAGCGAAATTAACAAATTTTGTAATATTAAATAATATTTTTGTATTAAAATAAATATTATATTGAAATTAGAGCTGATAAATTTCCTCACTTGACGTAAATTCTGCCAAGTACGTTTTCCTCTAATTATTAGGAACTAGCGATTTCGGGGGAGATTCACTTTTTGTTTTGTAATATCAATGTTTCTCATATATTTACATTACCTACCTTGAGAAAACTTACCGGATAGAGAATGCGACGTTTCTTTGATGCGCATTTTACGTTCCATTTTACAATCATTACTTGTTTTTTATTATGCTTACTTCGAAGAAATAGGGGGGATAGTACACACAATGCATAAAACGGCTATGCTGCACATTCGGTCAGAACGTTGTTATTTAAACATTGTAGCTAAAGAAAATCTAAAAATACATGACAGAAAAAGGAAGATTACAAAAGGAACTAATTGACCTGTTCGTTGATAGGTTTAAAAAATATTCAGGAGGATTAAATTTATCTACTCCTTTGATTCCTAAAATCACCGATAGATACTTAGAAAATCGAGTACTTGTTATCGGGCAAGAAACAAATACTTGGTATAACAAAACAAGCGATGACCTTAAGGAGGACTTTTTACCTAACCTTGATCAAATTGAAAAAATATGCGTTGAAGAAAGATATCAAAATTTTATACTGAATTTTTCAGAAAACTATGGTGGAAAGTTTTGGAATTTCACTAAACTTCTCTACCAACAAAATGTGATCAAAGGTGAAATGTTAAGTAATGGTGAGCTAGGACATTGTTGGATGAATTTTTTCTCAGTTGAAGCCTGTCAGAGTAAGAAGGATGACACGGGTAGACCAACTAATAATAGAGAATTAGCTAATAAAATAATTGACATTCAAGAAGACTTACTTTTAGAAGCAATAGGAATACTAAAGCCCAGATTAGTTATATTATTAACAGGTAATAGATTAGACTCATTACTTGTTAATAAAGTTTTCAAATTGAGAAACTATGAATTCAAGACAGTAGATAAAAACGAAATACTAGAAGCGGGTCAATTAGCAGAAATAAGAATTTTGGATAAAGATAATTTTCTATCGAGCATAAAAATCTTTAGAGCATATCATCCTACTTATTTTATGGGAAGAATTAATACATTTAAAAGATTACAAAATAGAATACGGGACAAAGGGATCGAAAGCTCAAATTCAAACTATTACACCGAAGTATTCTTAAAGATGTTAAAAAAATAAATTACTCAATCAATATTTATAAAGCTATGATAGATGCTGAAAAATTAATAAGAGGGGAAGCTGAAAGTTTTTCAATTCGTTATAGAAGTGGTAATGCGATAATAAATCAGTTTAAAGATCAATTAGATTCACAACTGTACAATTACTATGAATCGATTGAAAAGCTTATTTACCTATATGAAGTTCACAGAAACTTAGTAGAATTTTATGAACTTCATCTCGAAAAGTGTGCCCATAAGGACGATCTGATGAAATGTGGAAACAATGTATTTTTTATAAAAAGCATATTTTCTGTTGAACAGAAAATTAGAAGACTGAATCCTGAATTTGACTATAAGATAATAAGACCACAAGTAAATTCAGATTTAATAAAGAAAAATTTAGTAGGGTTAAATAAGTATCCTAAAGCAGGGAAATTATTTTTACAAGCACTCGATAAATTGAATGAAGGAAAGAATGAAAGAAACATGCTTGACGACCTAAGGCTTACTTTAGAAACATTATTGAGAGAAATATTAAGTAATAGCAAGTCCTTAGAAAATCAGTATGAGCTTCTGGGAAAACATTTGAAAGAAAAAGGAACCTCAAAAGAAATTGTTAATATGTTTCGCGTGATAATAACTAATTTTTCTACCTATCAAAACAACAATGTAAAGCATGGTGATAATGTAAAAGAGGAAGAAATAGATTTTATAGTAAATATATCTTTAGCAATGATTAACTTTCTCATAAGCAAAGAATAAATTTACGAAGTGTGCAAAATTTGAGGTTAAAGTTGATTGTTTTGTATTTTTGAGTATCAAACCTCTTCCTACTGAATTATAAATTTTGTAATCCCCCTTTTTTTACCATCATTTAGTTCCATGAAATAGATTCCTTTTTTTAGAGAACTAATATCAACTGAAAAATTCTGTTGTCCAATAGCTGCCCATTTATTTTGCTGAATGAACGAAAATCCTTGAACACTAGATATTTTAACACTTAATTCGCTTGATTCTACAGCATCAAAATTTACATAAACGTTCTTTTCTGTTACTGGATTTGGAGAAAGTGTAAACTCAAAATCATTGGCATTTGACAAATCATCATTGGCACTTACTACAGCAGATTCATTAATATACAGTTTTGAAATATTATTAGTCCAAGAAATTTCTCCCGTGATCAAAACATCTTGGTCATTGTCTCCGTCTACATCTGCAAATGCGATAGCACTACTTTGAACCCTTTCAAAAGGCATTTCCATTTCTTCCATAAAATTGCCTATTCCATCGTTTGTATATAATTTAGTGCTTGAATTATTCAAACTGTCTTCTCCAGTAATTAAAACATCCTTGTCGCTATCTCCATCTATATCTGCAAAGGCAATAGAGCCGTACGCAACACCACTAAAAGGATTATCGGCCATTTCTGTAAAGTTACCTATCCCATCATTTATGTATAATTTAGCAATTGGATTATTCAAACTGTCTTCTCCAGTAATTAGGACATCATTGTCATTATCCCCGTCTATATCTTCAAAAGCAACAGCGCTATTTTTAACCCTCTCAAAAGAAGTTCCCATTACTTCCGTAAAATTGCCTAATCCATCATTCTTATATAATTTCGCAGTTTCGGTATAATCATTTACTCCCGTGATTAGGACATCTTGATCGTTATCCCCATCCACATCATCAAAAGTTATAGTACCTGATGAAACACCACTAAAAGGAGTATCGGTCATTTCCGTGAAATTGCCTGCTCCATCATTCTTATATATATTTATTTCTTTTACAAAACTGTTGGTTACACTCATAATCAAAACCTCCTCAAAACTATCGCCATCTATATCTCCAAACGCAAGCGTAGTACCAGAATTTGAACTGTCAAAAGGAGATCCTGTTACCTCCGTAAAATTGCCTAATCCATCATTCTTATATAATTTAGTAACTTCATCCCAGTCAGTATCTCTTCCAGTAATCAGAAGATCCGGATCATTGTCTCCATCTATATCCGAAAAGCCAATAGAACCCACTATCCCTTCAAAAGGAGTTTCCATCATTTCCGTAAAGTTGCCTACTCCATCATTCGTATACAATCTCCCAATTCTGGTACCATAATAATCTCGCCCTGTCATAAAGATATCTTGGTCGCCATCTCCGTCCACATCCGCAAAGGCCGTCGAACCAGATTCTACACCAATAAACGGAGTAGCTAGTGATTCTGTAAAGGTTTGAGCTGAAAGCATTTCTGCTAATATTAACAACGGAAAAAGTAGTGTTAGTTTCATTTTTTTATCAATTTTAGACTGGACAATCTATTAGATTTCATTAAATATTTTGAACGATATAAAGAGAGACTATCCAATAAGTATTCCAATTGTTATTAAAAAGATGACAATTATGATCACTTGTGAAATTTATCGACGCAAAATCGAAGATAATGCTATAGAATTTAGATGGAAGACTGACCAGAAAAAGTCATCCGAAATATCGAACGACTTTTTTCATCTGTTATATTTTTTTGACAAATATTATTTAACAATAAAGACCAACTCATTTACACATTCACCTGTAAACACGACATAACAATGAATTTAATAATCACAATAAAAATACCTTCACCATTAACACCACACGAAATTGCCTGTTTATTTTAGCCTTGATGCAGGGCCTAATTTACATCTATTATTACCCAAACAAAAAAGAACTAACAAAGTAATGATATGGCAGACTTATGCATATTCTGATCCCACTGTCCCCCCTCTCTGAATTCGCTGACCCACTCATTCCGGTATACCGATCCCCCTGAAAAGGAAACGAATGTTAATAGCATTCCGGACCATTGCCCCCTACAAGGAGTCCCTAATTCCTGAACTGTTTCCATCCTAATCCTCCTCATCAAACACCCCCATCGCATCATCCAGATCCTTATTAATAATCTTCGCATACACCTCCGTCGTTTTCACCGAAGCATGCCCCAGTAATTTCGACACATGATGAATCTTCATCCCTTTGCTCAAAGCCAGAGTAGCGAACGTATGTCTGGATGTATGAAAGGAAATATGCTTTGCAATTTTAACTTCATCAGATTCAGCGATGATCCTTATATTTTTATTGATGGTCACATTTCTACTATTGATGACCTTATGTATTTTTGCTTTAATAAGCAGATCCTTGGGCTTTAGAATTGGGAAAATGAAATCACCGGCAGATTGCTCCTCCTTTTTGTAAGTAGACAAAATTTCCAGTGCGACCTTTGGTAATTTTATGGAATGGGACTTGCCAGTTTTCCGGACTTTTATATTAAGATGCGTGCCATTAAAGCTGATCCACTTTAGCAAGCATAGATCAGAGATCCTCATCCCACCAGCATAGCAAGCCAGGACAAACATATCTTTGTGAATTGCTAACATACTACCCGGTGGTGCTTCAAATTTCTCAAATGCTTTTAGCTCGTACTCTTCCAGATAAACTTTGCTGGTATCTTCCCAGCTAAGCTTAAATCGATGGAAAGGACTTTTCTCAAAAGGAAAGATCTGATCATTGACCGCTTCGTTGATAATTCTTCTCAAAGACTTAAATTCCTTACCAATGGTATTGGTTTTATTTTCTTTTTCAACACGCAGGAACACTTCATATTTTTTTAGAAAAGCTACGTTGAGTTCATCGAAGGTTAGTGATTTTTTTCCGAGATGTTCCTTTAATTTTTTGAGCGAAGATTTATACCGATCGTAAGTTGAATACTTACCTTTGCTTTTATATTCTCGTTCTATATATTGATCAGCATATTCCAAAAAATCAGGAGAAGCCTTGCCAAAAATATGGTCCTTTAGATCGGCGGTAGAAAGTCCCTTGGTATCAGTTTCTGCTTCAAAAACCTTATCCTGGAGTTCGTTAAATTTGGTAGAAAGGTAGGAGTTTAATCGATTGCTATTAGGATGATTGGATTTGACCTTGCTTCTTTTTTTATCCCAGTGATTACTTTCTATTTTAACCTTGGAATTAACGTATCGAATCTTCCTTCTCTTGATGATGCGAAAGTGTACAGGAGCGAAACCCTTTTTGTTAATTTTGTCTAACCTTAATACGGTAGCAATTGAAGCCATTTTTATTGTTTGTTTGATGTCCTCTAAAGATACAACTTTTTGTTTAAAAA
>ENA-ORXT01002911-ORXT01002911.1-marine-metagenome-genome-assembly--contig:-NODE-2911-length-19674-cov-10.190795_pt1 | contig 19674 bp, 18 predicted proteins | sample MGYA00237868_ERZ511482 | MGnify/ENA metagenome assembly ERZ511482
TATCAATTGCTTTTCTTACTAAAAGCTCATCTATCTCTACGATTGTTGTGTCCGTCTGGATGATCCCTATTCGTAAAGGTACTTTCATTTTCCCCCTACGCATGATTTGATTCTTGATGGATTCATTTTTTAATTGCAAATGAATTAATGCAGAATTATACAATTCATCACCTGCAAGATCACATCTCGATAAACACCAATTTTTAGTTTCTAAAACTTGACTTTTTAAACTAAAAAAAACATAAGTACTTGATAATGAAGAAGGTAATAATTGTGCAAGCGCAGCTGCTCCGGGTCTGATGGTATTTAATAATAAAAAGATAAATGTGTACCTAAATATTAGGTTCATACGGATTACCAAAGTCAACGATACAATTTATTAATTTAAAAAATTGTTAAAAAGTGAAATTGTTAGATTAAACCCCTGTAAAATCTTTAGATGCGAAAGACTGTATCAACTTTTTTTGAATTATTGCGTATAAATAATTAGTAGGGTAAGTTATAAATCAAATCTGTTTTTTATGGATTATTTTGCTTTAGCTACACTTATTGTAGCGATTTTTGGTTTACTATTAAACCTCATTAGGCTAATAAAGGAAATAAAAGGTACAAAATAACATTATTTGGCGATAACCATTTTATACTCATTTCCCAGCCTGTCAAGGATAGCTATTATAGTTGTCCTTGATTTATTTTAACCGAATTTACGCAAATTAAATCTTTTTGTTCAAAAACAATCAATATATAGTTTAGGTATTACGTGTATTAATGTATTAAGTTTCAATATTATGAATTTAGTGACATTAAGTATTTATATTATTTTTTTTGATGTGACAACTTTTTGGGCGTATCCCGAAAGTACCCCGTAATGCTCCAAATCATATTAACCTAAGTAATGAGTTAAACAAGGCCATCAAAAGCCATTTACAGCCCTTAAAAGTAAATAGTAAAGCCATAGCACAAGACATACAAATGTAGCGCAGCTCAAAATAATAATAAGATTGCGGTTTCCGGGGGGTCTCCGCTTTGCTTTTAGATGGAATAGGTGACGATCTATTCCTTTTTTTGAATACAGCACAATTCGCTAAATAGCGATTTAGCGAAACGATAACAAAGATTGACATAATAGGTGGCAATACTGTATATTTGAGCTATGAATGTATCGCTTACACCAAAGTTAGAAAGTTTTGTTCGGGAAACGGTAGAAGCAGGCTTGTATAATAATGCAAGTGAAGTAATGCGTGAAGCATTACGTTTATTACGTGAAAAAGAGATAAAGCGTAAGGAGTTATTTAAGGCATTAGATGATAGCTTTGACGATATAAAAGCAGGTAGAACCACGCCATTTAGTCGGGAGCTGATGAATGATATTGCAGCCAAAGTTTCTAGCAAATCTAAATAATGCTTGTTGAAATAACCGATTTAGCGAAATCAGATATAGAATTTATTCTTGATTATACAGAGGGGCAATGGGGGGAAAAGCAAATGAATATCTACAATGATTTACTGTTTGACGGCATACAAGACATCGCTAAAAACCCACTTTCTGCATATAGTAAAAGAGTAGGGGAGTATAAAGAAATGCTTAGATATTTGAGAGTAAAAAAGCACCATATCTATTATACAGTCTATGAAGATATTATTTACATAAACAGGATATTACACGGACAAATGAACCCGAACCTACATTTATAACGATTTAACGAAATCGCTTTCATGATGTGTTTTGTAGTTCAGATAATAAACCCTAAAAAGACCCACATAACATTTTTAGCAAATCACAAGACGACATTTTAAGGAATTTACGAAAATATAATGTAGAAAAACACGCTGTATTTTACAGGATAGTCAACAATAATACGGCCATTGAAATATTAAGGATTTTGCACCTACAAATGGATTTCAAAAGACATTTCTAATAAATCGCTAATTCATATTAAATAGAACTGAGAGCACCATAAAAAATAAAAAAGCCGGCTATTATAACCGGCTTATCTTTTAGGCAGCTTGCAGGCTTTTCATTAAAATGTAGTTTGCTGCTTTCTGCGCTTTCGCTGCTGCGCTAATTACTATTTTAGGATCGTTATTTAAAACGCTTAACCAACTTTGGATATAGGCAGCATTATCAGTTATCAATTTTTCACAACCTATTTCAGCCAGTAGAAAAGCAGAACCCAGCTCTGCGATTAATTCCTCTTTAGCATATGCAGCAGAACCATATTTATTTTTTATAGGACGATTTAAGCGGCTTTCGTGTGCCGTCCAATGGCTAAGCTCGTGAAAAGCAACTTCGTAGAATTTCATATTTTTTGGGAATTGTTCCCTTAAGGGAAGTACTATAATGTCCTCGTTAGGGCTGTAAAAAGCCTTATTAGATTTTTTGATGTAAATGGTAGCCGTAGAATTGTTTAAAATACTTTCTGCTTGTTGGTCTTGTTCAAAATCGTTTAAAGTAATTTCAAGATCAGTATTTGTTAAATTTTCGGGCAAACCTTCAACTTGAGCTGCATTAAATACCGCATAACTTTTTATAATACCGTAGGCGTCTAATACCGAAATTTCTGCTTTGGTCATTGTAGCAATTTTAGCAGGAGGTATAGTTTTCCCTTTGCTATCTTTATATACAAAAGTGAAGTAATAAACTGGGGCAGATTTAGCACCGGGTTTTACTTTTGCATTAAGTTTTCGGGCTTGATTGAAGGTTAACCAACCGTTGTGTTCGTAATTTTTAAGGCTGCTATAAATGCTTAAAATAAGGGTGTTGATGCCACTATAATTTTTTGCAGTAGTTAAATTGTGTGGTAAACAATTGCCTTTTAAATTAATCCAAGATTGCCCTCCACCTGCTAACTGCTTTTTTAATAATTTCACTATTTCATCAGTGATTTTTTGATACAATTCGTTTGTTTTCATATAAGAATTATTTAAAAATTTATGCTGCGTACAAAGCCGTATAGTAACTACCGTAGGGCATCTGTCAAGAAGCAATCCGTAGGAGCATTTCTTGCAGATAGTTACTTAGGCTTTAGCTTTGCATTACATTTTTTAGTTCTTATGAAAACACCATGAATATAAAATCGCTTATGAAAATAGCTTCATTTAAAGAAGTAGAAAGTGGGGGTGGTTTATTAATATAATAGGCTAACTATACATATTTAATTACTTAAATTATCGGTGCTGTTATTGTTTATTTTCTGCCTTTTTAGCTAATAATATGAATATCAGCGGTTTAGCATTTTTGTTTCCGGAAACTGCAGAAGGCCAGCTCCGAGAGCTGCTTAGTTTATTATGTTATTTATAATGTATAAGATGCATAAGGAAAAGAGATCATGTTATTGCTGATGACCTTGGCTTTTTGGTTATTGCTACACCTACATTTTATATTATTTTGGTAAATCCTTTAGGTAGCTTAGTTTGTTATTTTGCCATATTTACAAATCTTTATTGTTGATGGCTTTAAGTATTTTGCCGCTATTGCACCAGTAGCAGTATTTATAGACTTCGTGCCTTTTACTCGAAAAAAATCTGTTTTGAATATCAGTTCGATGTCATTATTTTACCCGATATATACAAGTTCAAATATGGTGGTGATAAATGGTGTTTATCAGGAACTGATCCATTGGATTAACTCTTTTATCTGTTAGTCGTCCGAATAATAAATTTTGTTTTGTTGGGGTGATGGAAGGGTAGGGGGCTGTTCATTTTTTAGATGATTTAGCGGTTATTGATATAAGATTTCAATCCTTGTTTTATTGGAAGTGGGTGATTAAGACCAGCATCAGGATCGCTCATTGTATAAGAAGCCTTACTAACTTTTTTCTCGACCAAGCCTTTACCTTGATTTGATACCACTCATATTTATATAAATACAGCAGCTATTGACACTCCAAAAGCTTTTTATGCTGATGTTAGAAAGGAAAGTAGATAAATGCTACCACAATTACATTGAGATATTTTCTATGTGACAACTTTTTGGGAGTATCCCGAAAGTACCCCCAGTAGGCATTCGCCCAGACCTTTATGGAATTTTTTATTATTTTTTTTAACGCTAGAAAACATTCTTGTCTCAGTAGGCATTCGCCCAGACCTTTATGGAATTAAATCTGAGTTCTTTTGTGATGACTTGAATGGTGTCTCAGTAGGCATTCGCCCAGACCTTTATGGAATAACTATTGAACGAACCGATGAAAAAAGCAACTTGCAAAGTCTCAGTAGGCATTCGCCCAGACCTTTATGGAATATTTCAAAACGAATGTGGTAGACTAATGGGCTACCGAGTCTCAGTAGGCATTCGCCCAGACCTTTATGGAATAGTATCAAATTAAAAAAGTGTCTTTATGGCACTCAGTCTCAGTAGGCATTCGCCCAGACCTTTATGGAATTACTTGATGAAGAAAATTGCGTTTTAGATGGACAGTCTCAGTAGGCATTCGCCCAGACCTTTATGGAATACTTTAATAAAACTTAAATTACAATTATTTAAAAAGTCTCAGTAGGCATTCGCCCAGACCTTTATGGAATTCAAAACATAAAGAGATAGCAACATTTTCATGTCTCAGTAGGCATTCGCCCAGACCTTTATGGAATTGAAGAAAAGACTATTTATAGTAATTGGTATCCGTCTCAGTAGGCATTCGCCCAGACCTTTATGGAATTTCTTGCTAAAACACTTGATTATATAGCGAAAGTCTCAGTAGGCATTCGCCCAGACCTTTATGGAATTGCTGCTTATTATGCGTGGTTATTATTGAAATAACAGTCTCAGTAGGCATTCGCCCAGACCTTTATGGAATATCGATCTAGACGATTGATCAAAATTACATTTGACTGAGTCTCAGTAGGCATTCGCCCAGACCTTTATGGAATAGAAGCCTAGATGCTTTGGATGATGGTAATATACAGTCTCAGTAGGCATTCGCCCAGACCTTTATGGAATAAGAAAAATCTTTGAGGTTTTCAAGAAACACAATCTGTCTCAGTAGGCATTCGCCCAGACCTTTATGGAATGTAACAACCGTGATTGCTTTTGATACCCCCCAAGACTGTCTCAGTAGGCATTCGCCCAGACCTTTATGGAATTATATAACCAAATTTTTGGAAAAGGGAGAAAGAGTCTCAGTAGGCATTCGCCCAGACCTTTATGGAATTTAATGATTTAATTAATGAAATCGTTAAAAAGTAGTCTCAGTAGGCATTCGCCCAGACCTTTATGGAATAGCAAATGAAAATCTTGATGAACAAGATTTAAAATTGTCTCAGTAGGCATTCGCCCAGACCTTTATGGAATTTTAAAAAAACAAAATGGATAAATTTAAACAAGTCTCAGTAGGCATTCGCCCAGACCTTTATGGAATTAAGAGATAAATATCCTTTAATCAAGTTTATTACGTCTCAGTAGGCATTCGCCCAGACCTTTATGGAATGCCTAGATGCTTTGGATGATGGTAATATACCATCGTGTCTCAGTAGGCATTCGCCCAGACCTTTATGGAATCTATCAATAGAAAGCAATTGTGATACGCAAATTGAAGTCTCAGTAGGCATTCGCCCAGACCTTTATGGAATTAAATTGGGTCAGCTGGAATCACACCAACAAAATGTCTCAGTAGGCATTCGCCCAGACCTTTATGGAATACCAGAATTTTACAAGCACAACTTTTTAAAAATGTGTCTCAGTAGGCATTCGCCCAGACCTTTATGGAATCTGATGATGATGGCAACCAATTAATTTCATTTCAAAGGTCTCAGTAGGCATTCGCCCAGACCTTTATGGAATATAATGATATCATGCGGAATTGCATTTATTTGTGTTTGTCTCAGTAGGCATTCGCCCAGACCTTTATGGAATTCTCTCATTATCAATTAATTATAAATTTTGATTGTTCCATATTTCTATATAAGTCGTTTATCTTCAATATTTTACACATTAAACACCTATTTTTCGCAAATGATAAAATGTTCTCATCCCAATTCATTGGTTTTTTGCCATATATAGTTTATTCATTATCAATACTTCAAAGCTAAAAATTTGTTCTCAACAAAACAACTTTTCCAAATTATTTTTTGCGTTGAGTAAATTAAATATTTTCATTATAAATAATCCATTCATAATCAAGTAATATTTTTGTAGTATTACGTCAAAGAACATTTGAAATTCGCAAACACTCCTATAAAATAGTATAATATTAGCTTTTGCGAACACTTTTGCTGTTTTTTTACCTTAAAAGCTACTATTAAGCCCTAAAATTTTCGCAAATGCTTTACCTTATTCAATTATCTGGGTATTACTAATGCTGCCTTTTGTGTATCTACCAAGCATCCAGCTTTTTGCGTAGCAATTTTGGCATACAAAATAGAAAATAACCGTATCTGTTTTTGGGTTTATGGCTTTTTTAATTGTTTCGTTTACTTGTTTTGCTTGGTTTTTTGTTAAAAAGCACTCAAATACGCTTTTGTTTAAGCGAGCACCATAAAGCTCTAATAATTCGGCCACCTTTGTTCTTTGTTTATTTAAGCTTATGTCGTAGCATATTAAATATAGTTGTTTTTCACTCATTATAATAAGATAACTTTATTGGTTGCACTTAGAATTACCATTTTGAAATTTCATAAGGTATAAAAGTGTTGGTGTTGCCTTGCAGGTAAAACTTTAACTGCTGTGTTTGCTGGTGAATAATATTGTAGAGGTGTTTTTTTTGTTTTAAGTAGGTATCGTATGCAAATAGTCTTCGATCAACTGCTTTAATTATTTTATTACGGGTATCTGTTGTTAATAAATTTTTTTGTTGACTTAGTTTACTACCTCTATTAATGGTTGCAATTATAGCTCTATCAACTATAGGTTGCCTAAAAGGTTCAATTAAATCAAATACCAAGCTGCCTTGTTTTTTACTTGCTTTATGTAAATAACTAATACCTGGGTGTAGCCCCTGCTGTAAAACGCTGCTCCATATATGCCTGTACAAAATAGTATAGCCGTAATTGAGCATGCTATTTACCAAATCGGAAGCTCCTTTGTGTTCTCTATGAGTAAAATTGGTTTCTTCATCTACCATCATTTTTACAAACTGCCAATAACTGCCCGATGCTGCACCTTCATAGCCCATTAATTTAGACCTAAGGTCGTCTATAGGTTGAAGATCTATATTGCTTTTTAAACCGATAATAATATTGTTTAATCTTTTTACAGTAATTGGGTATTGTATGGCCAAGTCAGCTTCTTTTTTTATGGCATACTTTGCAAAATATTTTATGGTTTTTAGTTGATTTTTAATTTTGCTTAAAACAATTTGCTTCGCAATAAAAAAGGCTTTTTGATTTACATTGGCAGCCGTTTGGTGCACCCATATTTCAAAATTAGTTGCCGTTGCGGAATATAACTTGGCTTGTGGCTGACCGTTGGTTTCCACAAAATCAATAGCAATATTATTTTCAGCGCAGTAGTGTATTACTTTTGTTGATATGCTTATACTTTCTCCTTCAACACTTAAATATTTAATATTTTTTAATGAAAATCTGTTTAATACTCTACCTTTTTGTTTAACTACAATTTTACCTTTACTATAGCTTATGCTTTTACCAAAACCTCTAACAAAAAGATGGTTTTGCAAGTTGGCCATTTTTTGATATTCTCTTTTTCTAATTGCAATTGCCTGCTCTGGCGATTCAATTGTTAAATTTCGATTATTGCTGTAAATAGTATTTATTAAGTTAATGTTATGCACATCCGCATTTTGACGATATAAATCTGAAAGCCAAAGCGGCTGAGTTAGTGCTGCTTTTATTGCTTTTTTAGTATTGTATTTTTTTTTATCAGACAAATATTTTATCCAACAAAGTTCAATGTGTTTATCTAATGGAATTAAATAGTGGGCAGGTATTAATTTTCCGTAATAATTGCGTATGCCTTGTATCGCATTAAAATAGCTTTCAGGAAATTCTCTATGTTTAAAAGCAGCAGTTATTTTTTCTTTTAATTTTTGGGCTTTTTCTGCTTGTATTGAAATTTCTGCATTGTTTATCCATACCCCAAGATATTTAAAACCTGTATTGCTATGCTGTATTCGCACAGGTAAATTTAACCTAAGCTGCAACTTATTTTTAAGATGTCGAATTACTCTTTCTTTTAAGTCAAGGGCTTGTGCTTCACTTTTTGTAAATATTACAAAGTCATCTGCATATCTTACATATCCGTTTGTATGCTGTAACACGTATTTATCAAAACTATGTAAAAACAAGTTGCTTAATATCGGAGATAGTATTGCCCCTTGTGGGAGGCCTTTGTTTCGGCTTTGCCATTTTAAATTATGGGTTACGTAGGCCATTTTGCAAAAGGTTTGTATCAGTTGCAAATAGTAGGCATCCTCTACAAATGGTTTTAACTTATCAAACAATAGCTTATGAGGTACATTATCAAAATAATCATCAATATCACATTTTAACAGCCATATATTTCCTTCATTAGTTATGGTATGTATTACTCGGGTTAAAGCACGTTGAGGGCCTTTCTTTTTGCGGTAGGCATAAGAATTGTTTACAAAAATTGCATCTATTTTAGGTTCAATTAATAATAAAATGGCTTCTTGTACAATTTTGTCTTGTATACTAGCCAGCCCAAGGGTTCGTTTCTCGGTTTCGTTTTTTGGTATTTCAATTTTAAGATAAGGTTGGGGTAAATAACTTTGGCTTTGTAAAAAGCTAAAAATATTTTTTAGATGGGTATTTGCATTTTCAGCAAACCATTCAACGGAAATATCATCAATACCACCAGCTTTATTTTTCGTTTCTACCTGTTGCCAGGCTTGCTGCAATATTTCTAGTGTTAGCATTATTTATCATTTAATATTTTACCAAGTATTGCCCCATACCAAAGGTGGTGTTATTACCTATATGTGTATGCTGGCCAAAAAGTAAGAAGCCAAAAGTGTTATGGTAGTTACCGCTATAAGTTAGTTTGCCTTTCCAACCCTTCATTGCATATTGCTGTTCGTGGTTTCTGCCTTTGCGGTTTACATTTATACGGTTTACATTAATATTGCGTAGCCCTACGTTTTCTATTATCTCCATTTCGGGGTTTGGTAATTTTGTGCTATTGCCATATAAGGTATTTAGCAGGTAAAGCCTTTTATGTAAAAAGTGTATTAATCTACTATAACTAAAGTCGGTTACTATTTGTTTATTACTGTTTATGCTAAGTGGGCTAATTAATTGTAACGTAATGGGTTTTTCTGTAGGGGGCAGGTTTATGTAATTTTTTAATTGGTATAGTGGTTCGTTACTTATTGGGCATATTAATTGGTTATAGCCTGTAAATTGCATGGCTACTTTTTCGGCACCCCATTGGCTAAGCGCCATTGCATTAAAAATAGGCAGCAGTTCGTAAAAGTGATCAATATATTTACCGATAAGTGTAAATATTACATCAATCTGTTCCCCTTTTTGCAAAGTGTGGGTATGTTTAAGTGGTGCTAGTACATAAGGAGCAGGTGCCTGGTTTATGGTTGTTTTTTCTAAACTAACATCTTTAGGTATTTCGGCTTCAAAAAAAGCTTTATAAAGGCTAGGCTTTTGTTGGTGTAATACTTCGCCCAGCTTACCACGTATGCTACTACCTAAATAAGCAGGCAGGGTAGTTGTTGCTGTGGCCGTAAACGATAATACATGACGGGTTAAGTGCATTTATTTATTCAGTTTTACTTGCTTGGCATCTTTAAAAGTAAAAGTACCATCTTCTTTTACCTTACTAATTTTAAGGCTAATTAAATTTTCCTTATTTACATAGCTTGCTATATTACCTGCCATTACCGAAGGTAGTTTTTCTACTTCGTAAGGTGCTATTAAAGGATTAAAAAATATTTTGTCTTTGTTAATGCTATCTACCACGGCATACACTAAATCGCCAGGGTTTAAACCCTCTTTTGCTTTTACTTGTTCTTTGTATTTTTCTTTAAAATTTTTGGGTGTTTTGGGTGTGTTGGATGTGTTTTTTACTCCTCCACTATTTTGAGTTGAGTTACTAGTTTGATTTACTTCAATTTTTTTTTCAGAAAACTGCCCATAACCAACATTGGTTTTAGCTCCTGCGCCAATAGTAAGGAGAATTTTCTTAAATAATTTTTCCTTTGTTTCAGTAGTTATGGTTTCATTAAAATTGTGTAAAGTAAAATTAAAACGAAATTGTACGTTGGGTAATACTTTTAAAAACAATAAAGGTGTAGGGTTTTTTAATTGGCTTTCGGCATAGCTCATTTTTTCTTGTATGTGCGGGGTAATAGAGTCTGTTGCTACCACTTTGCCATCCGAATGTTCTGATTTTACAATATAGGCATCTTCAAAAATATCTCTTTTATAAATGGAATAAAGGCGATTTTCTGGTTCGCTTTCAGTATAATCTTTTACACCTTCAAAAATAGCTAGTGTAATTGCATATAAGTTTTTTATCTCCTCTGTTTTAATATCTTCTTTGGGTTGATAATATTTTTCAAAGAAGCCCTCTTCATTTATATTATCTAATTGTGCTTGTAGCCATTTGGCCTTAACCTCATCTCGTAATTCATCTTTAAAATGAAAACTTTCTTCATTTCCACTTTGTTTTTTTTCAATGCTTGGAAACATTGATCTTAAAGCACCTTTTACCGAACTGCCAGGCAGGGTTGGTAAGCCAGTTGTAAAATCAAAATAGCAACCAATTTTAAAATCATCATTTTCGCCTTTTATACCATGTGGTAAACCAGTTCCTGTAGTTAAACCCGGATAGGTAGTAAATAATTCAAAACCATTTTTACCTTTTTTATAAATGCGGTTATTTTCCTTAATATCTTGGTAGTTAAGCAATCTATGTTTTGCAGTATTATTTATTGTAATGCTGCTGTTAGTTGTGCTATAAAGATCGTTATAAAACAAATATCCTAAATTACTCATATTGTTTAGCTTTTTTGGTTATAGGTTCTAATCATTAGTTTTAAAGCTACCGATGCATTTATAATTTTTTCTTTTAAAATATTTTGCTGTGGTTTAGAAGCTTGTAAGCAATGCTCTAAAAGAAGCTGGCCAGTAATTATATTTCCAATTTGTGCTACCTTAGCTATAGCATCTAATATTTTTTTTCTATTTGTTTCTGCTCCGTAAGTTGCTAGAGTTGGTAACAAACCTGCAGTAATTACAGCAGGACCAAAACCATTTAAATAACCATCGTATGCTTCGTCTTTAATTTTTTTTGCGCTGGTATCAACCAATTCCGGGCTATTTTTTAAAACGGTATCTGCCTTTTCTAAATATTTTTCTACTGCTTTCATATTATATTAAATTTTAGAAATTAGGCATTGACCATAACCAATAGTGGCATTTGCACCAATTTGTATTTTGCGAGCTGCTTCTAAATGAGTAAAAAATTCTGGTGCTGATTTACCAGGCGTTTCTGTTGCCGCAAAAAAGAAACGGCTTTCGCGTGGTATAATCTGTTCGTACCATAGATTTTTACTTTGCCCATTTTCAAGATTGTTTCTTGCAATAACAGGTAGGCTATAATCTGAACAAAGTTGTTTAAAGTACTCGTTTTCTACTATGGCAGGTCGGTCACCAATTAATTGTTTTAAAATGTCAGGTGCATCGTTTTCAACCTTTTCAATATTGTTTGTTTCAAAGTCCTCAATTTTTAAATTATTGGTGTTTATGTTAAACACTTTTATTTTACCTATTGTACTTTTTATATTTAAACTTGACAAATCAATACTAGTTTCTAATAGTTCATTTTGCTCAATTAAAAACTGCAATTGCGCTGGGCAGGTAACATTAAAATATGGAAACCTGTTACTGCGTGCAGGTATAGACAATAAATACGCCTGATGAAAAATAACCGCTCCTTTATCTTTGTTAGCGGAGTCATCACCAAAAATAATTTTTGCTTGACTTTGTTGTTGTAAAGCTTCTTCCCAGTATTCTCTTAATGCACCTTTTAAGCTGCTGGCATAAATACATGGAATTTGATCTGCTGGATCTTTTTGTACTAACTTATCTATAACGCCAAAATTACTGTCTCCGCTACCGGCGTGTAAATGGCTTTTACAAGTAATGTGAAATAAATTTGTCATATTTTTTATGATGTAATTTTATATAAATTTAAAATAGTTGTATCCAATTTTACGATAGGCTATATTAGCTCTTAAATCATTTGCTACTGTTGCTGCATCATTACAAAACAAAACCGACCCCCTTTTAAGCAATTGCATTTTATTGCTTTTGTCAGTTTGGTTATTTATAGCATAGTAGTCGGATGTTTTAGATTTGATGTACCTAAAATCAACAAATTCGGTTATACCATAATCTACATTTTTAAAGAAATCGTACTTTACATAAGCATCACTTACTAAAGTTATGGTATTGGTTTGCTGTTGCTCTTCTTTAAAAATTGAAGGTACTTCGTTACTGAAAGTTATTTTACTCAAGCCTTGGTCGCCGCCAAAAGGTGCGATCAAATTATTTTTTAGGCTAAGCCCATCTACAGAAAAATCAACCCAAATACCAAAGCTGAATTCTTTTTTTAGGCGGTAATGTTTTTGCTTGTAAAAAGCATCCTGATCTCCTTTTATTTTAACACCAACACGTTCCAATTCTTCAAAGGGTTCATATTCCTTGTTATTAGCATCTACCCACCTAATGGAAGTATCAAATTCTTTATAATCGAAATTGCTTAATACTGCCGATTTATTGTTTGTAGTACGTGTATAACTTTCATAAGCTTGCGTGTCATAACTAACCGCCAGAGTTTCTGTTTGTTTGGTATATGGGGCAGGTAATGAAAATGTTTTATTACCACCAATAGTGCGAACAATACAAAGCGGGGAAATTGATTTTATGTAACCATAAGTGTCTTTGTGAATACCATCAAAAGCATTTCCTATGTAGGCTTTTTTTTCTTTTAAAGATGTATTTAAACCACCTTTAATAGTTGCTAAAATAGTGTATCTCATCAAACCTAATAGAGCAGTTTGTTGAGGATAATGATTACTTATGGCAAAGTAATTGGCTACTGCTTCATTATACTTGTCTGTTTCAGCAGTATTAAAAGTGCGCTCTCCTCCAAAAAAATAAAAACCGATAGGTTTAATTTCAATAAAAAGCGGTTGGCTGGTGTTAGTTGTCATAATCTAATCCTTTAATAAATCTGAAAATTTTTAATGCAGAGTATAAGTGATTGGTGGCTTTTAATTCTTGGTGTCTGTTATTAATTGTTGTATTTTTGTAAGTATCAAATAGATATTTCAAATAGTTGGCAATTCCTTTTAAATATTGATAGGGCTTTGTTCCTTTTCTTTTCGGTTTTGCTTCTTCAAAATTGTTTTCAAAAAAGTACCACAAATTATCAATGCCGTTATTTGATGCTAACCAAAGCAACTGTTCATTGGCTCTAATTTTATAGAGTACAGAATTGATAAAGGATCTTTTTTGATTGTTTTCCTCCATATTATTAATAATGGGTTCAATAAATGAAACATATTCATTATTGAAGTTGAATACAAATTGATGGGGCTGACCACTATGTTTTTCAAAAGAAATAGCACAACTGTTGGCTGTTTTACCCTTATAGTTATGCTTTTTTGCTACGCCTTTCAATAATGGGAAAGTATCACTATAACTTTCTCCCATAGGAGCTTTGTAGTATGCTATTTTTATTCCAATACTTAAAGTTGAATTTGCTTTTTTCAATACCGGATCATTACAATATGCTTCATTAATTTTTTTTGCTAAGTCAATAATATTTTCATCGCCATTGTTTACAGGGGCAAAACACATTAAGTCATCTCCACCAATAAAAATAGGTAAGGCTTCGTAATTTTGTAAAATTGTTAATGCGGTAGTTCCCCAATTAAACAATGCATCTTGAATATCAATTAACTTATTTGCAACTTTTCTTTCACTAACATATTTACCAAGGCTATCTCCATCGGCTTGCAATATGCATATATAACGATGATAATTTTTTACATCATTAGAGAAATTCTGTTTAAGCTCTTCAAACAATTTATCCTCATTGGGTAAGTTTTTCCAAATATTGCGGTTTAATATTTGTTTGTAGGTGTTTTTTTCATCATTCGCTTTTTTATTCTGTAGCGGCTTGGTGCTTATTTCAACAATTGAAGGAATGCGTTGCTTACCATTTAAATCATTAAGTGTTTGATCGGTATAATCATTAATAAAGTTACTTGCAACAAAGCTATTTTCTAAATCCTCCGCTTCGTCTTCCCTTTCATACTTAGTATTTACATTTTCTAAAAATACTTTTAATTCTTTTGTGGTACTAGCACTCGATGCACCTGTATTGTATAATTCTAACACATTTAGGTGGTTAAAAATATCGTAAGCAATACCATTAGATGATTGGGGTTCATAAACTGCATATATTTTAAAATAGCTTTTCAGCATCTCTTTAGTTAAACCACTCGTACCAACTACTTTTTGAAGTTCAACACTTAGGTTTTTAAATGCAACATCTAAAATACTTTTATCAAAATTTTCCCAAACCATAACAGGGGCTTCGCAAATAATACGATCGGCATATAAACCAATGTTTTTCATGCCACGGCTAAAGTTTTTTTGACTTGGTAATAAAAAATCAACCTCTTTAACACCTTGCTTTTTTAAGGCTTCACAAATAAATTTTGAGATAAGTGAAAACATCATACTAGCTCCCCAAAACTCCCTGGTTTTTTGCGCTAACTGCATTGTTTTAGTAATGGGACCGATGGTTATGGATAGGTAGTTGGACATATTAGTTGGTTTGAATTTTTACAAAGTCGGTTTGTTGTGCTATAAAATCTGATAAATCAAAAATTTCAGGTACAGGGATGTCAAAAGAATTCGGTTGTGATAAGTTTTTAAAAGTAAAACGAAATTGTCTTATTTGTTTGTTGTTATTTTCTATCGAATAGACAAATTCTTCTGGTATTTTTGTAGTTAACAAAAAAATGGTGTCGTTAAATATATAGTATTGTAAGGGAGATTTAAACCGCTCTACTGCGAGATGTTTAGTTTCTTCTCTATGTGACAAGGTGTCTGAAATATTTACCTTTAGCTTTCCTCGTTCTTTTACAAACTCGAAATGCTCGGCTAAGCCAAGAAGTGATCTTACATATTTAAAGCTATTTTCATCTGCAGCTTTGCAAGTATCAATTCGATGATCGTTAGTAGAAGTTCTTAGTTGATTAAATTCGTAAGCGTGGTTTTGCTGCAGAAACGTTTTTATTTTTTTCTTTTCCCAATTTGTAGGTGCATTGTTGCACAAATAATCCCAAAGCAAAGATTTTTGATAAGGCTGATTTCTTCTTTCGCTTACTCCTCTTTTTAACTTTCCATATTGTCCAGCAATGAAATTGAATTTTGAGGCAATATCGCCTTGATGTAATTTTTCAAAAACGGCAGAATACTTGCTAGGCTTTCGAAATATATTTTTTACATCATCAAGTGATTGACTGGCCAAAGAAAAACAACCAAAGCCTTTTGAATTTCTATTTCCAAAAGTTGAAGTAACCATAAATGCAGCCAAATGTTTTTCAATTAAGCTTAATAAGCTTTTTGATAATGTATTTATTGTTAAAAGAACTGGTTCATTTGCAAGTAAGCCTAATTTAAGTTCTTCAACCTTAGTGGTGTTGTGGTTTAATCGTTCTTGGTTAAATTTAATTTTATCTGCATTAGCAAAATAGGGGGCAGGGGCTAAAATAGCAGTATTAATACCAATTGAATTTTTTATATGCTCAATTAAAACACGACCCTTATTTGGATAACGGCTTGAGTTTGGGTTTAAGGACAATGGTAAAAAGTAGCTAACATCTGAACAAGAAATCCTCAACTTATAATCAAAAGCCAATTTTTGATTTTGCAGCCACTCTATCTTAGCTTTATCATTATCTTTTTTCTTCCATTCTTTTTCTAAGCTATTAATATCACCAATTAGGTATTGCTTATACTTGTCAAAATTTAACAAGCCTCCCAATTCATTTTCTATTAAATAGCGGTCTAACTTTGGCTTTACTTCGGTTGCCCTAAGTGTAGCTCCATTTTGCGAGTGCTGAAAATGAATTATTGGTGTATGTTGTTTTAATTGTATGTTTAATTGATACATAATTGATGTTGCTATTTGTAAAACGGTTGAGTGTTAAAATAATCACATAATTTATAGTTCTTGAAGCATATATTTTATAAGCTCATCTGTTGTCAATTCATCTTTTTTTCTTTTACTGTTATAATACCAATCAGGTATTCTTTCGGGTTTACTTCTGTTGGTGAATATTTTATTTTGGTATCTTCTTAGCTTTTGGGTTTCTGGTATTTGTTCTCTGTTGTTTACATAGTTTTCCCAATCACTATCAATACTAGTACGGGTTTCTTTTTTACTTTTAATTTGTTCGGATATATTGGAATAGTTAAAAAAAACATAGGCTAGAAATGGAGCAGATGGAATAAGTAATAGTATCGCTTCTTTAATGTTTATATTAATGTAAACAAAATAGCCTATAAATGCTAAATAATAAATTACCAAAAAAATAATTAGAAATTTACAAAAACGTTCTTTGAGGCTTATTTCCCACGAAAGATTGATTCGCTGACATAAAAGTACAGCTATATTGTTGGGTAACAAATTCTTTATTTCAATAGAATACCAGTTTTCTAAATCCTTTTTCTTGTATTTTTTTGAGAGTTTTAATTTATCTTCATTTGCTGCTTTTTCGCCACAAAGTTCATCATTCCAATCTATATGAAATAACTCTACATCAAATTCTTCTTGTATTTTGGCACCTAGTTTAGCCTTGCTACTTCTTAGTTTTTCTGTAATTAAATACAGTATTAAAAAAATGAAAGCACCAACATCAAACCAATTGATCCAAAAAGACCCAAAAATTTTTGCCAATGGTAAAGCAATTGCAATTAATATGGTAATGAAATCAATTATTTGGAAAAGCTTACTTTGGCTGTATGCTACCCGCATTGCTTTTAGCAATAAAATAAACTTTCCTTCATTTTGTCTTTTAATAATATCGTTTGTAGCACTGGTTTTCATTTAGCTTACTTGTTAATTAGTCAACTAATATATGAAATCCAATTGATGTGTAAAAACTTTATTCAAAAAAAAGTTTCTGTTCTATAAATTCTGCTATAAACAAGCACTTAAAGTCTCAGTAGGCATTCGCCCAGACCTTTATGGAATAAATGGAGTGCCAAATATTGTAACCATACCGCCTGGGTCTCAGTAGGCATTCGCCCAGACCTTTATGGAATCATCAATTTGATGCTTTTTCATCAAATATTTATATTGTCTCAGTAGGCATTCGCCCAGACCTTTATGGAATGCTAGAGAAGAAAAAATATCCCACGAAAGTGGGAAAGTCTCAGTAGGCATTCGCCCAGACCTTTATGGAATTTAATTAATTGAAATATTTCAAAAATTTAAAAATTTGTCTCAGTAGGCATTCGCCCAGACCTTTATGGAATTAATAACAATTATCATAATTCGGGTAGCTATTGCGTCTCAGTAGGCATTCGCCCAGACCTTTATGGAATTGATGGAATTCTTTCACCCGTGCCAGCCAATCCTGCGTCTCAGTAGGCATTCGCCCAGACCTTTATGGAATTTATTTTCATAGTCAAGGATATCGCGGTATCGATCAAGGTCTCAGTAGGCATTCGCCCAGACCTTTATGGAATTCATTTTAGCGTCTCTTTAGCTTATCTCGGATAGTCTCAGTAGGCATTCGCCCAGACCTTTATGGAATAAGTGATAGAAGGATACCAAACGTTTAGAGGAGACTTCGTCTCAGTAGGCATTCGCCCAGACCTTTATGGAATCAATTTATTCTAGACTATTTTCACAGCATAATTGATTAGTCTCAGTAGGCATTCGCCCAGACCTTTATGGAATTTAGATGCCTACTACAGCGAAAGAAAATATTGATGTCTCAGTAGGCATTCGCCCAGACCTTTATGGAATCAAACTCAAAAAAACTTAAAAGATTTAAATGATGATGTCTCAGTAGGCATTCGCCCAGACCTTTATGGAATTGAATTGCAGAGTACATATAGTAGATTTGTTGTTGTCTCAGTAGGCATTCGCCCAGACCTTTATGGAATTTAATAAACTTTCAAAAAAAAGATGAACAAGTTTGTCTCAGTAGGCATTCGCCCAGACCTTTATGGAATTGGATTGATCCTGTATTTGCTCTACCAGAAAAATACGTCTCAGTAGGCATTCGCCCAGACCTTTATGGAATATAGTTAGCCCTTCGCTCGGCCCGCCTTGTTTGTCTCAGTAGGCATTCGCCCAGACCTTTATGGAATTAATCCTTGGGATTTCAGAGAACTTTCGCATAAAGTCTCAGTAGGCATTCGCCCAGACCTTTATGGAATATAATATGGCAGCTTTTATTCAGGATAAAGCATTAGTCTCAGTAGGCATTCGCCCAGACCTTTATGGAATGACAAATAATTTTAGATGAATTAATCGAAAACTGTCTCAGTAGGCATTCGCCCAGACCTTTATGGAATAGCATATGGTTTGTACATCCAAGTATGGTAACATATATGTCTCAGTAGGCATTCGCCCAGACCTTTATGGAATCTCTAATACCGAAGGGTTTAGAGCTTCTACGCAACTTGTCTCAGTAGGCATTCGCCCAGACCTTTATGGAATGGTAATAACCCTTGGGAAAAATTCGATCAAGGACGTCTCAGTAGGCATTCGCCCAGACCTTTATGGAATCACTACTGGCAACACAGAACAAGAAAACAATGATAAGTCTCAGTAGGCATTCGCCCAGACCTTTATGGAATTTTAAATACGTTCGCAAAAACAAAACGTATATTGTCTCAGTAGGCATTCGCCCAGACCTTTATGGAATCTAGATGTATTTGCATACCTATTTAAAGACCCTTTTGTCTCAGTAGGCATTCGCCCAGACCTTTATGGAATGCTCTCATTATCAATTAATTATAAATTTTGATTGTTCCATATTTCTATATAAGTCGTTTATCTCCAATATTTTACACATTAAACACCTATTTTTCGCAAATGATAAAATGTTCTCATCCCAATTCATTAGTTTTTTGCCATATATAATGTATAGTTTATTCATTATCAATACTTCAAAGCTAAAAATTTGTTCTCAACAAAACAACTTTTCTAAATTATTTTTTGCGTTGAGTAAATTAAATATTTTCATTATAAATAATCCATTCATAACCAAGTTATATTTTTATAGTATTACGTCAAAGAACATTTAAAATTCGCAAACACTCATATATAATTGTATAATATTAGCTTTTGCGAACATTTTTGCTGTTTTTTCGCTCTAAAGGCTACTATTAAGCTCTAAATTTTTCGCAAACGTTTTAAGATGTTTTCAATTTGGTATATACCTTTATTATAGCCCAAATATATTAATTATAAATAATGAAATTTAATTTTTTACTAAATATAGGCTGCAAAATATACTTGTAGAATGTGCAAATAAACTTGCCTATAATTTATCTTATGTTAAGTAGAATTAGATTTACCCGAACCGGGGTTCAACTTTTTCAAAATGGTAAATGTTTACTAATTTGGGCATAACGTTTTAGTATATGCGCAGGTGAGGCGCATAGCCTCACTTGCCGTATATACATTGTTATGCCTCGTTTTTATTT
>ENA-ORXT01002912-ORXT01002912.1-marine-metagenome-genome-assembly--contig:-NODE-2912-length-19671-cov-89.532561_pt1 | contig 19671 bp, 21 predicted proteins | sample MGYA00237868_ERZ511482 | MGnify/ENA metagenome assembly ERZ511482
AGCCAAGAGGTTATCACCAAAGATAACGTCATGGTCACTGCTGACGCCGTGGTCTTTATTCAGGTTATTGATGCGCGTATGGCGACCTATGAGGTTTCCAATCTTGAGAACGCGATTCAGAACCTCTGCCTTACAAACGTACGGACAGTTGTCGGCTCGATGGACCTCGATGAGGTGCTGTCCAAACGTGACCAAATCAATGCGCAGCTTTTGACAGTGATTGATCAGGCGACGGATAGCTGGGGCTCCAAAGTTGTTCGGATTGAAATCAAAGATTTGTCTCCGCCGCATGACATCACTCAGGCGATGAACAAGCAGATGAAGGCTGAACGTGAGAAACGTTCCGACATCCTGATTGCGGAAGGCCACAAGCAGTCCTCTATTCTTAAAGCGGAAGGCGAAAAAGAGGCCGCTATTCGTGAAGCCGAGGGCCGCAAAGAAGCTGCCTATCTCGACGCGGAAGGCCGCGAGCGCGAAGCGCAAGCCGAAGCCAAAGCAACCGAAATGGTTTCCACAGCGATCGCCCGCGGCGACGTGAATGCGATCAACTACTTCGTGGCACAGGAATATGTGAAAGCTTTTGGTGAGCTGGCGAAAAGTCCGAACCAAAAAACCATCATTGTTCCGGCCGAATTGTCAGGTCTGGCAGCGACAGTGGGTGGCGTGACGGCCCTTTTGGACGGCGCTGATAAAAAGAAATAGGGAGCTACGTATATGGAAAATGAAACCAACATAATCATAGCCGCTCTGGAATCGATGAACGCGACGAAGTGGGGGATTTTCGGTCTCCTCTTGGTCGGGTTGGAACTAATCACCGGCACGACCTATATTCTCTGGCCTGCGGTGGCCGCGCTCGCGATGGCGGCTTGGGTGTTTTTCCTGCCGTTGCCTTGGGAAATGCAATTCATTTTGTTCTTTGTGCTCTCGACCATTTTGCTGGTTGTTGGCCACTTGTATCTGAAGCCGTTAATGAAATCGGGTGAGCCGTCTGACACAAATGATCCAAGCCGGACGATGCTGGGCCGCCGCGTTACGGCCATTGCGGATTTCGAAAATGGACAGGGGCGCGTCACCGTTGGCGACACACAATGGAAGGCCAGCACAGATGCGGAAGATCCAAAGGTTGGAGATGCACTTATCATCACCTCGGTTACCGGTGCCACGCTAAATGTTGAACCTGCCGTGAAAGCCTAAGATGAGTCTTACAATTCAAAGCTTCGGCGCGCGCCAATCTTTCGAATTAATACGTGACGAGGTCGTCATTGGCGGCCTCGCCTATGCGTCCGATATGCGCAGCCCGAAGGGTAATGTCGCTTTTGCCTCCGGCGCGGCGCACGTCCACGGCGTAGATGCGAAAATCAATGCGAAGCCTGCAAACTCCTCCGGTGGAGATTTGGAATTTGATATTATCAAATCCAAACGTGAAATCGGAGAGTTGGAATTTGACCGAAAAGGTAATGCGCACTTGGAACTGGACCGCATTGATAGCGGATCTGACAAGTTTAAAATTAAACCGCGCGGCCTGACGAGTTTCTGGTTCCTTGTTGAACAATCCGGCTATCCCGTGATGGAATTAAAGCCAACGGAAAAATACCGCCGCGATGCCTATCACTACCGCGTCAATCCGCGCTCCCGCCGAATGCCGGAACGCGTGCTGGATGAGCTCAGTATTTACATTGCTTTCGCGGCCAATGTTTACAGCATAAAAATGCAAGGCATTACGACGGGCCGCTGGCCGGGCTAAGGCTTACTTTTTCTTCCATAGGTGGGCACAATCGCGAGACCATCACCTTGTTCGCCGCAGGATAATCGGCCAATAACTTCGCCGCTTTCAAAGTCGATTTCCGCAATTTTATTTGCACCCGTTTCTGCGACGTAAAGACGGGAACCATCCTGATTGAACAACAGGGTTACTTGCCGCGTTTCCGCAGACCCGCTCACCGGATCGTGCGCTCAACTTTACGGCTTGAAACATCGCATCTTATTTTCCTTTACCCGGAATACCTTTGCGCGCAAGCTCATCAGCTTTTTCATTTCCGACATCTCCGGCATGACCTTTGACCCACTTCCATTGGATGTCGCGCTCCGCGTTCAGCGCATCAAGCTTTTGCCAGAGGTCTTTATTCACGACGGGTTTTTTGTCGGATTTCTTCCAGCCCCGTTTTTTCCAGCCATGAATCCATTCTGTGATGCCTTTGAGGACATAGGTGGAATCCGTAAACAAAACGATGGGGCCTGAAAATCCGGGCTTTATGGCTTCTATGGCTTTAATGGCGGCCATCATTTCCATGCGGTTATTTGTTGTTGCCTTTTCACCGCCATACATCTCTTTCTGGCGCCGCCCGTGATACATGATGACGCCCCAGCCGCCAGGGCCGGGATTGCCTGAACAAGCGCCGTCCGTGTAGATCACGAGCGCACCGTCCAGCGATTTGGGCTCCAGCGATTTTTCAGTCTTTCGGCGCGGCATTATTTATCCAGCAAGAGACGCGGCAAGCGGAAGATGACTTTCTCTTTAACAACTTCGACTTCTTGGCAGCTCACCTCATATCGGGAACGCAGCGCGGCCAAAACGCCGTCCATTAAATATTCCGGTGCGGACGCCCCGGCGGATAATCCGATTGTCTCGGCGGCATCGACGGCCTCCCAATCAATGGCCTCCGCAGATGATATTAACGCAGCTTCGTCAGATCCGGCTTTTGCCCCAACTTCGACAAGGCGTTTCGAATTGGACGACGTTTTTGACCCGATGACGAGCAGCAGGTCGCAACGCTCCGCAATGGCTTTAACAGCCATTTGCCGGTTCGTCGTCGCGTAGCAAATGTCTTCTTTATAGGGCAGGGCGATATCTGGAAATCGGATTTGTAGCGCCGTAATAATGTCCGCTGTGTCATCAACCGAGAGAGTTGTCTGCGTCACAAGCGCCAATTTTTGTCCGGCACCCGGCTCGAATGTGTTCGCATCTTCAACGGTTTCAATTAGGGTCATTTGTCCCTTTGGTAATTGGCCCATCGTGCCGACTACTTCGGGATGGCCTTCATGACCGATGAGCAGAATATGCAGCCCTTCTTTGGCATGACGTTCCGCTTCGACATGGACCTTGGAGACGAGCGGACAGGTCGCGTCCAGAAATGTCATCTCTCTGGCCTGTGCGGCCTTTGGAACAGATTTCGGAACGCCATGTGCAGAAAATACGACAGGTCTATCATCCGGGCATTCTGATAATTCTTCAACGAAGACGGCGCCGAGCTTGCTCAAGCGGTCAACGACGTGGCGGTTATGGACAATCTCGTGCCTCACATAAACGGGCGCACCAAATTTTTCGATTGAGCGCTCGACAATTTGGATCGCGCGGTCGACACCCGCGCAAAATCCGCGCGGCGCGGCCAGAAGGACAGTTTTGTGTTTGCGCAGGGTTTCCTTCTCCGAATCCGGGGCGGTATGTGGGCCAGAAAGTGCATCTAAAGTGGCAGACATGAGGACTCCTTCATAATCCACGCATTGCAGCGATGTGCGGATTTGATTACAGCGCTTCCTATAGCATTAGGTCACGCCCCGCGATAGAGCAGGAGATGTGTCAAAACAGGACCGGATTGGGACAATTCCATGTCGATGAAAACTACGCTTATCGGAGCCGCCGCACTGTCAATCCTCGCATTGGCGGGTTGTCGGTCAACAAAAGAAGTTCTCGCCATCGGCGAAGCCGCAGAAGCGAATCCGGGTCCCTGTCCCCGCGCTTTTGCACTTTATGACGCGTCGCGCTTGGTAGAGATTCGCGGTGATGGGGCCGAAAAATTCAGCAATGTTGGATTTACAGGCGAGATTGAATCTGTGCGCTCGCTCTGCCGCTATTATGCGGATCGCCCGATTACCGCCGATTTGACGATAGATTTCTCACTGGGGCGCGGGCCTGCAGCGTCTGGTGAAACAGTGACTTACAACTATTTCGTGGCAGCCACCCGTAAAAATGTCGATGTGTTAGAAAAAGCTGTCTTCCCGCTGACTGTCACATTTCCGGCCGGACAGGACCGCGTGAGTGTCAGGGAAACAGTTGACGAGATTATATTCCCGCGCGCCAATGACACAACGTCAGGCGAGAATTTCGAGATTGTTGTAGGCTTTGTCGTCACACCGGAGCAACGCGCCTTTAACGCGGATGGCAAGCGCTTCCGTGTGTCTGCCGGCAAGCGGTAAGTTTTATGTCATCAATCTTGGCCAGCTTGGACGCCGCCGCCCGCGCGGCCTTTGAGACGCTTGGTTTCCCCGGCGACATTGCCGCCGTGCGCGAATCAGATCGCGGTGATGCGCCCTTTCAATGCAATGGCGCGATGGCGGCAGCGGGTATTGCCAAGAAACGCGGTGAAAAACTCAATCCGCGCGAAATTGCAGCTCAGGCTGTCGCAATCATGGAAAGTGATGCCGCCATTGGGAAACTCGAAATCGCGGGCCCCGGATTTATCAACATGTCGCCAGCCGATGATCTGCTGACGACGCGCGCGAAAAAGCTTTTGGAGAATGCCGCTGACGGCCTGACCGCCGAAGCACCAAAGACAATAATTATCGATTATGGCGGCGCGAATGTCGCCAAACCCATGCATGTGGGGCATTTGCGATCCGCTGTGTTGGGTGAAGCGATTAAACGTATTTTGCGGGCGCAAGGTCACAGCGTTATCGGTGATGTCCATATGGGTGATTGGGGTTTGCAGATGGGTCATCTCATTTCAGAACTTCATGAGGAGCAGCCAAACCTACCGTATTTTGACGAAAGTTTTAAAGGCGATTATCCATCGCAAGCCCCTGTCACGATGGATGATCTCGCGCGGCTTTATCCGCAAGCCTCGAATAAGGCGAAAGCCGATGAAGACCGTATGGAAGCCTCACGTGTTGCGACGGCGCAGCTACAGGCGGGACGGCGGGGTTACCGCGCATTGCTGGATCACTTTATTGACGTTTCCGTCGCCGCGCTAAAAGTTGGCTATGGAAATTTGGGCGTCGAATTTGACCTATGGAAGGGTGAGGCCTGCGTAGACCCGCTCATTCCGGGCATGATTGCGGACTTGAAAGCCAAAGGCATCACGGAACTGGATGACGGTGCGTTGATCATCAACGTCGATGACAGCTGGGACCCGGAAAGCCGCAAAGGCACCCCGCCCGTTATGCTTCTCGCCAGCTCCGGCGCTGTGCTCTACCATACAACGGATCTGGCGACCTTGATTGACCGTAAGGCCGAAAACAATCCCGACCTGATCGTCTATGTCGTCGACCAACGCCAAGCCTTGCATTTTGAACAAGTTTTCCGCGCGGCCGTCAAAGCCGGATGGTATAAAAGCGAGCAGCTTTACCATGCGGGATTTGGCACGATGAACGGCAAAGACGGCAAGCCGTTCAAGACTCGCGAAGGCGGTGTATTGCGTCTCGAAGATCTTATGGATATTATGAATGAGGCCGCGCGCAATCGATTGGACTCCTCCGGTATTGGTGCGGATTTCGACGCTGAAGAGCGCACTGAAATCGCCCGGAAAATCGGCCTCGCCGCGTTAAAATTTGCGGATCTGCAAAACCAGCGCATGACGAATTATATTTTCGATCCAGAGCGCTTCACCGCCTTTGAAGGCAAGACCGGGCCTTATCTTTTATATGCGGTCGTGCGAATTAAATCGATCTTGAGAAAAGCGGCGGAGCAGGGCGTCGCCTCCGGAGAAATCGCTGTAGAAGCAGACACGGAGAAAGCCCTCGTGCTCTCGCTCGACGCCTATGCCCGCGCGATAGAACTCGCAGCCGATAAATTCGCGCCGCATATTTTGTGCGAGCACATTTATCGCGTCGCGCAAAGTTTCTCGCGGTTTTACGCTGATTGCCCGATCTTGGCAGAGGATGTTGCGACGCCTGTGAAAGCCTCTCGCTTAAGTTTGGCGAAAGCGACATTGGCTCAGCTCGAACACGGGCTGGCGTTGCTGGCTATCGAGGCGCCCGACCGAATGTAGGTCGCCCCTGCCGTATTATCTGGCTTACGGAACTTGCTGCTGTTGAAACGCTTGCTGAAGCTGCTCTTGTTGCTGTCTGACGACAGGTTGCGCAGAAGGTTGAACTGCGGGTTGAACAGGCGCGGCTTGTCTGGTGGCTGCAACGGCTTGCTGTGGAGCCGGAACCGCTGCTTGGACTGGAGTGGCGGCGGCAACGGCTTTTGCTATGGCAGATTCGGATTTCGCATCTTTGAGCTGAAGAGCTGACGGTTTGCGGCCGTCAATTTCGCGCAATCCGGAAGTGGCTTCCAAACACTTCGCATACATGTCTAATATCGCGACCATATTGTTTTCGCCCCAAACGCCCACGCCTTTCAGCTTGGATACGAGTTCGAATGCGATTTCTTCTTTGGACTTGCCGGACATAATGTCGCCTTATGATGAATTTCTGTGCTGCGGGTCAGTAACACACAGGTCTTAAGGCTTTGCTGTGAAGACTCGATTGACTCTCACGCGCCCATCGCGCATCAAAAAATCATCCCTGCCAAGTGGGAGAGAGCCGGACAATCAAGCCGGCCACCGAAGGCGCAACCGCCCCGGAAACGCTCAGGTCATCGGACCGTTTGGCAGACAAAACGCTGGAAAGCGGGTATACAGGTGTGATGCCCCGCCGACGGAGTAAACCCGAACGCTTCATGTGAGCGCTCGGATCAATCTCTCAGGCCCAAGAGACAGCTGGCGGCAATGGACGCGGTTTTACCGCGATTGCGCCTATGACTGAACTAATGACAACAGCTCTCCACGACATGCATGTCGCACTGGATGCGAAAATGGTGCCCTTTGCCGGCTATGATATGCCTGTCCAATACCCGATGGGCGTGTTGCAGGAGCATCTCCACACGCGCGAAAAAGCGGGCCTCTTTGACGTGTCCCATATGGGGCAGGTATTCTTAGTCCCTGCGGATAAGGATTTTGCTACAGCGGCGAAAGCGCTGGAAAAACTCGTCCCTGCGGATATCCAGTCGCTAGAGCCGGGACAGCAGCGCTACTCGCAATTCTTGAATGAAACCGGCGGGATTTTGGATGATTTGATGATCTCCCGTCTGGGCCTGCCGGGATATGAGCATATGCTTTATCTGGTCGTGAATGCGGGCTGTAAGATTGACGACTATGCGCATCTTGAGAAACACATGCCGGAAACCGTTGAGGTGCAGGTCAAAGACGACACGCTCTCGCTTATCGCCTTGCAAGGGCCGACCGCCGTTGATGTGCTAAAGCAATTTAATCCGGCTATCGCAGATTTGATCTTTATGACCCATACCGATTTAGAGCTTTCCGGCAATTTGGAAACACCGATTTGGGCGCATGTCTCGCGCTCTGGATATACCGGGGAGGACGGATGCGAAATTTCTGTCAAACATGAAGATGCAGTCCGCTTGACGAAGGCGCTGCTCTCCCACGTTGATGTGGAAATGATCGGCCTCGGTGCGCGCGATAGTTTGCGCCTTGAAGCCGGGCTTTGCCTCTATGGTCACGATATTGATACGTCAGTATCCCCGATTGAGGCGGGTCTGTTCTGGTCAATCCAAAAACATCGCCGCTCTGCCGATGCAGGCTATCTCGGTGCGGCGCGCGTTGCGTCTGACATCGCGGACAAAACAACAAAGCGCCTCGTCGGTATTCAACCCGAAGGCCGTGCGCCCGCGCGCGAACATACCGAAGTCCAAGACATGGACGGGAATACTATCGGCAAAATCACCTCGGGCGGCTTTGGCCCGACAGCGGGTGGTCCCGTCGCCATGGGCTATGTCGCGCGCAAATTTTCCAAAGCCGGAACTGATGTTCAACTCATCGTACGCGGCAAATCCCGCCCGGCCAAAATCGTTAAATTGCCTTTTGCACCCCATAACTACCACCGTGGAGCCTAACTTATGAGCACTTATTTTACTGAAGATCACGAATGGATCAACGTTGACGGAGACACAGGCACGGTCGGAATTTCCGCCTATGCGGCCAAAGCTCTCGGCGATGTTGTCTTTGTTGAACTGCCGGACGTCGGCGCGGAATTAGATAAGGGCGATGAAGCCGCGGTCGTTGAATCCGTCAAAGCCGCGTCAGAAGTCTACGCCCCGGTTGGCGGCGAAGTCACGGCCGTAAATGCCGCGCTCGAAGACGCGCCGGAAACGGTCAATGCCTCTCCGGATGGTGACGGTTGGTTTCTAAAGCTGAAAATTGCAGATGCAGATGAGTTGGACGGCTTGATGGATGAAGCGAAATATAAGGCCTATTGCGACGGACTGTAATGAGTAAGCAGTGAGCAGTGATCAGGGACTGAAAGAATAAAATCTGATCACTGGGACTCCTCACTGTTCACTATTTTCTATCACCATCCCAACGGCATAAAACGGAATTTGTAAAATGCGTTATTTACCTCTCAATAATAATGATCGGGCGCAAATGCTCGATGTGATCGGCGTCAAATCGATTGATGATTTGTTCCACAATGTGCCGGAATCGGCGAGGCTCAAAGGCCTTGTTGATCTGCCTGAACATCAGTCCGAGCAATCCGTTGAGACCTTCTTCCAGCGTCTGTCGAACAAATCGACGCCCGCAGGGTCGGTGCCGTTTTTCTGCGGGGCAGGGGCTTATAAACATCATATTCCGGCGACCGTTGATCACCTCATCCAGCGCTCTGAATTCTTGACAGCCTACACGCCCTATCAGCCGGAAATCAGCCAAGGCACATTGCAGACTTTGTTCGAATTTCAAACGCAAGTCGCGCTCTTGACCGGAATGGAAGTCGCCAATGCCTCTATGTATGACGGCTCCACCGCTTGCGCCGAAGCTGTTGTCATGGCGCACCGTGTTGCGCGCGGGAAGAAGCCCAAAGCCGTTCTCGCGCCGGGGCTGCATCCGCATTACGCGGCGGCGACGCAGACTTTGGCCTCGACGCTCAGCATTAAAATTAATGAGCGCGACACGGTCATGGGACGTGATGATTTAGTTATCGACCACATTGACGATGATACGTGTTGCGTCGTTGTGCAGTCACCCAACGTTTTCGGCGAGATTGTAGACCTCCGCCCCATTGCAGAAAAAGCGCACGCCCATAAAGCCTTACTGATCGCGGTCTTCACTGAACCCGTTGCGCTTGCGGCTATCACACCGCCCGGAGAGCAGGGCGCAGATATTGTGGTCGGCGAAGGCCAAGGCCTCGGCGTGGGTCTTGCGTTCGGCGGCCCGCATGTCGGACTGTTTGCTTGCCGCCAAAAGCTTGTGCGCCAAATGCCTGGCCGGGTCTGCGGCGAAACCGTAGATGCCAATGGCGACAGAGGCTTCGTGCTGACGCTCTCCACCCGCGAGCAACATATCCGCCGCGAAAAAGCGACCTCGAATATTTGCACGAATAGCGGGCTGTGCTGCCTCGCCTTCACCATCCACATGAGCTTGCTCGGCGATGCGGGCATTCAGCAGCTCGCGACGCTTAACCATGAGAAGGCTTGCGATCTGGCTGATAGGTTAGATGGCGTAGACGGCGCGGAAGTTTTGAATGAAACCTTCTTCAATGAGTTCACGGTCAAATTAAACAGGCCTGCCGCAGAGGTCGTGGACGCGCTGGTCGAGAAAGGCGTCATAGGCGGTGTCCCGCTCTCCCGCCTCTCGCCCGAAAGCGACCCGAACCTGTTGTTAGTTTGTGCCACGGAGACGAGTTCAGACGAAGACATTGCGGCCTTTGAGACCGCGTTGAAGGAGGTGTTGTCATGAGCGCCGTGAGAGAAAGCTCCTCCACCGCAACGCGGGGGAGGTGGGCCCGAAGGGCTCGGAGGGGGTGCAGCGCGTCTGCGCTGCGAAGAGACTTTTTCTCTAGTTCAATTTCCTCTTTTAATCGCGCGGACGCGCGATACCCCCTCCGTCTTCCGAGATTGCTGCGCAATCTCTCTAGACACCTCCCCCGCGTTGCGGTGGAGGAGCATTGTTTTCTGGGAGCCACATCATGAAAACCGAAGGTCGTCCTACATCACCTGCGCCCGCAAACATGAATGAGCGGAAAACTGTTTCCGGGTCTCAAGCTCTGAACCAAGCCACCGCGCTGATTTTCGAAACAGGCACACCTCGCCGAACCGGGATTGATTTCCCGAAAGCCAAGGGAATAAAGTCCCGTCTTGGCGGGCATGACCGCAAAGGCGAAATTGGTCTGCCCGGTCTCTCCGAGCCGGAAACGCTGCGCCATTATGTGCGCTTGTCGCAGAAGAACTATGCAATCGACTTGGGCGTTTATCCGCTCGGCTCTTGCACGATGAAGCATAACCCGCGCTTGAATGAGAAGGTTGCGCGCATGCCGGGCTTTGCCGATGTGCATCCGTTGCAACCCATTCAAACGGCGCAAGGCGCGCTGGAAGTCATGCATGTGTTGTCGCATTGGCTGATGACGCTCTGCAATATGCCCGCCGTCGCTCTTACGCCCAAAGCCGGCGCGCATGGCGAACTTTGCGGGATGATGGCCATTCGCGCGCGGCTTGATCATGACGGCGCGTCGCATAAGCGCCGTGTCCTCGTCCCCGAAAGCGCCCATGGCACGAACCCGGCGACGGCTGTGCAATGCGGGTTTTCGGTCGATGAAATCCCTGCCAATGCGGGCGGGCGTGTCGATATGGATGCGCTGCGGGCAAAGCTCGACGGTCTGGATAAGACCTCTGACATTGCCGGTATCATGTTGACCAATCCGAATACTTGCGGATTATTTGAGACCGACATCATTGAAATTGCCGAGCTCATCCATCAGGCGGGCGGTTATTTCTACTGCGACGGCGCGAACTTTAACGCGCTGGTCGGGCGGGTGCGTCCGGGCGATCTCGGCGTCGATGCGATGCATATTAATTTGCACAAGACATTCTCCACCCCGCATGGGGGCGGTGGCCCCGGTTCCGGTCCAACGGTTCTGTCGGACGCGCTGAAAGATCATGCACCGGTGCCTTATGTCATTAAGACCAAAGACGGTTTCGATCTGGTCGAAGACCCGGATGAGAAGAGCTTTGGCCGTATGTGCGCCTTTCACGGCAATATGGGTATGTATACACGGGCGCTGTCCTACATGATGAGCCATGGCTCTGACGGTTTGAAACAGGCCACGGAAGACGCTGTGCTCAACGCCAACTATGTGCAAGCGTCATTGTCCGATGTCATGACGACGGCTTTCGAAGGCACCTGTATGCATGAAGCCTTATTCGATGATCGCTTCTTAAAAGACACGGGCGTGGAGACGCTCGATTTCGCCAAGGCTATGATCGACGAAGGCTATCATCCGATGACGATGTATTTCCCGCTCGTGGTGCACGGCGCGATGCTGATTGAACCGACGGAGAGCGAGTCCAAAGGCGAACTCGACCGCTTCATTCAATCCATGCGCTCCCTCGCGACGCGCGCGAAAGACGGCGACGTTGAGAGTTTCAAACAAGCCCCCGTCTACGCGCCCATGCGCCGTTTGGATGAAACGCAAGCGGCCAGAAACCCCGTCTTGCGCTGGACCCCGCCAGCGGATGTGGCGGAAGCGGCAGAGTGAAATCCGGCGCAGTTCTGAAAACTGCGATGGTCGCCCTCTTGGGCGGGGTTGTGTTTTCAGGACCCGCCAAGGCTCAAGATGTTTGCACATTTGAGGATTGGGCGTGGCATTCCGAAGAAGCCCGGGCCAAGACCTATAAAACTGTGCGGACCACTCGGGATAGGCTTACGCCTGCACAACACCATCCAACTCTGCCCTGTTCGATCTGCCGTGAAGATCAATCGGATGTGAGGCTCTCTAACGGAGCCAAAGTCACAGTCTGTAAACTCATCGCGTCAGATATTCACGGCGCATTGGAAGAGGCGATAGAGGCCGGCTTTCCGATCGAAACGCTAAAAGGTTATCGTGTAGGCCGCACACGCGGTCCGCTCGACTCTCGGGGCTTACGAACTGTCTATAGCAATCACAGCTATGGTCTTGCGGTGGACGTAAATGCGAACGCCAATGGTTTATATGATCGATGTGTCGACTGGTCACCCAAATGTCGATTGCGCCATGGTGGAGAATGGGATCCCGATAACCCGCTATCCGTGACCCGGGAGAGCGTCCTGTACGATGCGCTAACAACCCGCGGATTTCATTGGGGCGGCGAACTGGCAGGCCGTCAAAAAGATTTCATGCATTTCTCGCTGACGGGGGATTAGGGCTGCCTTACTCGGTTATTGGTTTGGGAATAAGTGGTGGAATTGGATTTCCATCATCATCGACGAGGGTGTAGTCTACGAAGGATTCCATCCCGCGACGAGCTGTAAATTTTCCGTTCAAAACACCTGGCGCATATTGCCATTGCAAAGTTGAACTTCGCGTTGGACGAGAAAAAACCTCCTCGGAACAGATAACGATTTCGAAATTTTCAACACGTCCAACCGTATTAACGTCAAACTTCACTTTGCACCAACCCGAACGATCTGCAGCGGGTGGAAAAAACGGTGGAACGCGAGCAACTTCTGTGGGGAGTTGATCGGGACCTGTGAGGCGCTCTTGCAAACGCTCTGCGTTGTCTTCCATGAATTGGCGTCCAGCCAGGTTTTGAAGAGCCACTAGGGACGGCCCCATATCGACAACTATCTCTGAGTTATTGTCAAGCGACCCGCGATATTCTGACGGTGCAAGTGTTTTTGCGAGATAGTCAGGATGGCTGAATGTTATCTTACCCATTTTATTCGGTTTGAGAGCTAAAGCACAGGGCGTCTGACAGCTCCCCAAAACCTTTCGGGATTTGCTGCTGAGTTTTTCCACCGTCACAGTTACGCCCACTGGATTGGAAGTGAATTGCACATTGTTCTTAGCTGCCTGCGCGCTTCCGGAGGACCACAGAGACAAAATGAACACTAAAGCTGTCAGAGAAAATAGGCGATGTTTCATAACCAATATTATCCCGACTAATCGAGCCTTATTCAACTGCAATCCAATAAAAAAGCCGCCTCGACCGAGACGGCTTTATCTATTCAATGTCGCCAAGACCTAACCCAGTGTCGAGCCCATTTGCGCGATACCGTCTTTTATCAGCTTCGATTTATCCGCAGCTGATAATTTATCGCGCAGGAATTTTTCGGCTGTGTCCATGGCCATGTCGGCGGCTTTGGCTTTTACTTCGCTCATGGCTTGCGCTTCGGCATTGGCGATTTTAGCTTCGGCTTGGGCGGCGCGGCGCTCGAGGCGTTCCGTCAAATCCTTGCGGGCTTGAACGGCCATGTTCTCTGCGTCTGTGCGCGCTTGCTTGACGATGTCTTCGGCTTGCGCTTCGGCTTCTTTTTGTTTGCGGTGATAGGAGGCAAGCAGGGCTTGAGCCTCTTCGCGCAAGCGGCGGGCTTCTTCCAGTTCGGCTTTGATATTATCAGCGCGATCATCCAAAGATTTATTCAGGGCTTTTAATGCACCCTTGTAAATGACGAGCGCAATGAAGAGCACGACAGGAATTAGGACCCATAATCGAGTGTCCAAAAACCAAGGCGTTCCAGCCGCGGCGTGAATGAGATTTGCAGACATCATCGTGATATCTCCTACCTAATTCGTCATGGCGGCGCGAACAGCGGCTGCTGTTGGCGCTTTGCCGGTGAGTGTGGAGACGACATCAACCGCAGTTTCAGCCGCGATAGATTCGATATTCGCCAAAGCTTTTGTTTTGATTTTACGAATATTGGCCTCCGCGACTTCGGCTTGACGGTCCATAGAGGCGTCAGCCGCTTCAATCTCTTTAGCGATTTCCGCATCAACAGATTGCTTCGTTGTTTCGGCGACATTCATCGCCTTGGCACGGGCATCCGCGAGAGCTTGGTTATACGCTTTTTCAGCTTCTTCCGCTTCGCGCTGCATGTGAGACGCTTGGTCTAAATCATCACTGATCCGGTCTTCACGGTCAGAAATACCCTCCCGCAGGCGCGGGAGAATGAACATGGACAGCAGGAAATACAGAGCTGCAAAAACAAGGACCAACCAGAAAATCTGGTTGACCCATGTCGACAGGTCGAGCTGTGGCAGACCGCCGGTAGCGGCCTGTTCAGCAGCGCCGTATGTTTTATCTGTTTCAGCAGCCATGCGAAAAAGCTCCCTTTTAAATCAGGCGCGTTTAAGGTTTATGCGAACAGGATGATCATCGCGAGAACAAAGCCGAAGAGGCCTGTCGCTTCGCAAAGCGCAAAACCGAGAAGAAGGTTTGTGCGCTGACCGGCGGCGGCTGACGGGTTACGTAACGCACCTGCAAGGTAGTTAGAGAAGATAGACCCAATACCGATACCGGCACCGATTAGGGCTGTACCGGCAAGTCCGGCACCGATGTATCTTGCTGCTTGTTCTTCCATTATAATGTCTCCTATGGATGGAAAATTCAGATTAATGATCGACGTGGTAAACGTCGTTGAGATAGACGCAGGTCAGGATTGCAAACACGAAGGCTTGTAGTCCGGCGACCAGAAATTCGAGGGCGACTAGGGCAATCGTCGCGAACATAGGGACAATGGACCCAACCGCGATGATACCGCCTTTGGCGGCCAAAAAAGCTGCGAAAATCGCGAAGAGTTTCAGCATGACATGGCCCGCGACCATATTGGCGAATAATCGCACGGCCAATGTAATTGGGCGGCTGATGAACGAGATAATTTCGATCGGAACGATGATGATATACATAATGGCTGGCAGGCCCGAAGGGGCGAAAATCTTGAACCATTTAAACCCGTTCTTCCAAATGCCGGCGACGATTACGACACATATTGTGAAGACGGCCAAGGCCGCGGTTACAGCGATATGGGATGTCGTGGTAAAGGCGTAAGGAAACATTCCGATAAGGTTTGCGGCGAGAATAAAGAAGAAAAGCGTGAACACGAGAGGCATGAATTTCATAGCTTCTACGCCGGTGGTGTCTTTCACCATGTTAGCGATAAATTCGTAACTGAGCTCGCCCAAAGACTGCATTTTACCCGGCACTAGCTTGCGCTTCGTTGTCAGCGCGAAAAACGCTACAATCAAAATGGCTGAGACAACCATCCAAAATGAGGAATTTGTCCACGAAATCGTATGACCGGCGATCTGAAACAGCTCCGCGCTCTCTACAATTTCAAACTGTTTCATGGGGTCGTTTGCCACGGCCCGCTCCTATTCGTCTTCATCGTCGGGCATGTCGTCCCCCAGAGGGACACCCGCATTTTGAGCGTCCATTTTCGCGGACGTTCGTAAAACTGCCATGATCCCGGCGGCGAAGCCGAAACACAACCCAATTAATATGCCCCAGGGTGCCGATCCGGAGATCACGTCAACGCCGTAGCCCAGACCCAATCCAACCATGACCGAAACCACAAGTTCCGTGCTCATCCGCCACGCTTGTCCGAGAAGTGAGCCATCATCCTTTGTTTCCGGAACGACCTCATATTTTGATTTTGCGGCATCTAATCGCGCGCCCAAATCGGTGAGATCATCAGGTTTAGAGGAGTGGTTCTGTCCGTTTCGGTTAGCCATGTCGCATTCGCCGCCTCGACAGAGAAAACCCCTCTCGAAAGCGGCCCCTACCTAACGAAGGGGGTAGGGGAAGTCAACAGACGGTGGTGACTACGCAAGCAACTGAAATATAAGAAGAAAATAGTTTTGCGACACTATTTTTTCTGCACGCCTGCCTTACTCTTGAACAGACTCACTCGTGCGTGTTGGAATGGACATTCCGATACAGGGAAGCGCGGCCACGCCGCCTTCCACCATGCGTTTCTCCAGTGGCAATATGGGCGGGAGGGGATTTGGCCCGCAGGCCGCCCCATATGACAGCTCCACCGCGATTTGAACCGCGCCAATGGGTTCATTTGCAACTTTTGCGAAAATTCTTCGCGCGGTCTCAGTCTCGCCCATGTGATTATACGCGAGGGCGAGATGAATTCGCTCCCGTTCCAACGCAGTTGAGGCATTGAGCTTGGCCACGGCCTTTTCGGGCTCTCCGTTAAAATAATGTGCTAAAACAGAGAAGTAATCCGTCAAAAGCGGGGAAATTAGATCTTTGGACGATGCCAGATGTGCCTGAAGCTCCGCCCCGTTTTGTTCGGCTACCAGCATATAGCCTTTGACTTCGGCCAAACGGCTGGAAAAGGTCGACGCTTCCGCCTCAGACAGGCGTTCCTCTACTAACTCCAGATGTCCCTGCGTCAGATATTGCCTGACGACATAGGCATGACCCGTCCCGTTTCCGGGATCATATTTCAGAACCCGCTCATCCATCAGCCGCGTCTGCGCCTTAGTCTCTCCCAGCAAACTCAGCATGATGGGAACGTAAAGCCACTCCAACTCTCCGCGTTGGGACGTGACGGTTTCGGCATATTCCAAAACAGCGGGCCTGATGCCCGTCCAGTCATCGGAAAAAAATATCCGATTGGCTCTCGCTTGGAGGGCGGTTGTCTCATCCCCGTATTGCTCGCCTTGCGTTAAAACATGGCGAAGATGGGCTAGCGCTTCATCTTGCGTTTCCGGGACAGTCACGTTGAGGCGGGTTTGGGGCTCATTTATGTGCCCCGATAGATAGTGGTGATAGAGATCGGCCATGTGAATCCACGCCCTACCCATAGCCCTGTCTGCTGAGACTGCGGCCTCCAAAGCTTCCCCGGCGCGCCAGATATCATCGCCTGCATGGGTTTCATGCCAGAATTTCATAAGATGCCGGCCTTTTAAATATTGGCGGTAGGCTTCGACATTCTTGGTCCCGTAATTAAACATGCCCGCGCGGCGCTCCGGTGACATGATGATGTCAAAGGCTTCCGTTACGCCCTCGGCCACAACTTCTTGAATAGAAAACAAGTCATCAGTCTGGTCGTCAAATTTTCCCGACCAAACAGGCTCGCCCGTCTCAATATGAATGAGCGTCGCATTGAGTTTCATTCGGCCCGTATCGACACGCATCGTCCCGTCCAAAATATAATCGACATTCAAGGCTTCGCCGATCTCTTCCATCGATAAACCCTTGCTGTCCGCCGAGCGGCTGTTCCGGCGCGGGGTAACATAGAGGTCCGAAACCTGGACGAGGGATTGAATAACATCATCGGTTACGCCCGCTGAAATATAGCTATTCGCAGGCGTTCCGGACAGATTTTCAAAAGGCATCACCGCTACGCGCATGGGTCCGGTTGCGGGCGTCGGACCTAGTGTTGGTCGCAGCAGGACGACCGCCAATGCGGCAATCAAGGCGCCGCCGATGAGAGCCGGAATTAATTTGCGATTGGGAGGCGGCTCCAACTCCTCGCGTGGCGACACAGGCGAAGCGGAGGGCGGCGCGATGATTTGAGGAGACGTGTCTATCTGCGTTTCGGCTATAGGGGTGGTTAGGGTAGCAATAAATTGATCTGCCCAAGCTCGCCACTGACGCTCATCACCGCCGCTGGCGACTTTGGCCAAGACATGCATGTTTCGGCGGCCTGGTTTGTTTCTCCCGCTGCGCCAGTTTTGAATCGTACGTTTATCGACAGGCTTGCCCGCAGATTCGCAGGCAGATTCCAGTGTTTCCGGCGTCCAAGGTTGCGGGTCACCATCTTGGTCGAATCGATTACCAATGCCGTGATTCCAGAAATATCCGAAAATGACATCGAATTCAGCGCTCTGCGGCGGTAATCGTGAATTTATTTTTATGTTATCTTTCAAAGCTTTAACGACCCCGATTTCGTTAAATTTTCGGTATTGATGTTTTGTCTAAAGGGTATTCGGGAACTATGCAATCCCAAGGGTTGGGTCTGTCCGGCAGCCTGCGAGCTACTGAACGATACGGGGCGCAACTCTGAAACCCCAACTCTAACCCGATGAAGACTGGGGCGTCTTCATCGGGTTTTTTATGAGCAGAGGTCAGATTAAGTGAGCCAAGCGGCTTTGTTACAGAAGTTTGGGTGACGCGGATAAAAAGATAGTTTGTCCAGTCTCGTCGCCCATACTGAACTCAACTTTTTCACCATAATTTGTGGTTAGTCTTGGGTTGGCCAGAATGTGCTCGTACTGGCAACAATCAAAATGGGTCAATTCAATCACGTTTGGTCTGGCCGCTATATCGCCTTCGATCTCGCAGATTGTGATATCTATGGTGACGGTCTCATTCGCTTCCGAAATCTTCGCCATCATGAAGAGCGAAGAGCTGTCACCTTGGCTGGGCAAAGACGGTAGGCGCATGGCGATTAGCTGATCCAAATCCATCTCTATTTCTGTGCTGAAACGTTTGACCCGTTTACCTTCGACCCCGTCAACCATTTCGGGTTGAATGAATTCACCGCCAAAGGTGAGCGCAATGTCTGCCGCAGTAGCGGGTGTAGCCATGAATATTAGCAAAGACAGCGCGGGCAGGCAGGCGAGTGTTGCAAGGACCGTTCTTGGTCGGGATTTAAGTGTCATGAGAAGCTCCGTAAGACGTGAAGGTTTGGAGCGGGGTTCACTTTGGGCGAGGTAGGATGAAATCAATCCGCGCACGACATCGCTAACCGTGCGGCCCTCACGGGCGGCTTTGTCTTGCAGCGCGATTTTATCCGGATGGGACAGCCGCACTTCCAGCGTTTCGGATTTTTTAGGTGATTTCATTTCAGTCCCTATTCGCGTAACTCGGTGTAGCCCGCAGACCGATAATCGCAAATTGACATAAAATGAGCGAGGAAAACCGTGTCGGGACAGGCCTAAAATCTTGTAGGGACATTTTTCTCTCTCCCCAAGGAGAGGTGGGAGCTGCTACTCCGCTGCCACCAGCTTTGCGGCTTTTTCCAGCTCGATAGATAGTAGCTGCGAGACGCCTTGTTCGGCCATGGTCACGCCGAATAGGCGGTCCATACGGCTCATGGTTACCGGATTATGGGTGATGGCGATGAATTTCGTATTTGTGTGCTTCTTCATATCGTCGAGCAGATCGCAATAACGGCTGACATTGGCATCATCCAGCGGCGCGTCGACTTCGTCCAACACGCAGACGGGAGCCGGGTTGGACAGGAACACCGCAAAGATGAGCGCCGTCGCCGTCAGGGCTTGCTCGCCGCCGGACAGTAGCGACATGGCTTTCAAAGACTTCCCGGGCGGACGGGCCATGACTTCAAGGCCGGCTTGTAGTGGGTCGTCTGATTCTGTCAGGGCCAGCGCGGCTTCACCGCCGCCGAAAAGCGTTGCGAATAAGCGTCCGAAATGTGCGTTCACTTTATCAAAAGCGGCGAGCAGCCGTTGGCGGCCTTCGGTATTCAATTCGTCGATACCTTCGCGGAGACGGGCAATTGCTGCAACCAAGTCTTCGCGCTCTGACACCATCGCGCCGAGACGCTCTTCCTGTTCAGCCGCTTCTTCATCAGCGCGTAGGTTCACGCCGCCCATCTTCTCGCGTTCCTTGCTGAGGCGTTCAAGCTTCCGCTCAATATCATTCTCAGACAGGTTCGTGTCCGCATCCAATTCGCCCAAATGCGATTTCAGTTCTGACGGCTCGCAATTCAGTGTTTCATTCACGCGGGCTTTGGTTTCGCCGATGCGTTCCTGAGCGGCGTTTAATCGGGCTTCCGAGGCAGCGCGGGCTTCGCGGGCGGCGCCTGCGGCAGTTTCCGAGTCGCGCGCAAACTGCACAGCGTCTTGTGTTTCTTTCTCGGACGCGCTCAAGGCATCTGCGGCGGCTGTCCTGCGGGTCTCCGCGGTGGCCAGTTCAGCGAAGAGCTTCGTGCGGCGCTCGGCAAATTG
>ENA-ORXT01002913-ORXT01002913.1-marine-metagenome-genome-assembly--contig:-NODE-2913-length-19659-cov-4.136963_pt1 | contig 19659 bp, 14 predicted proteins | sample MGYA00237868_ERZ511482 | MGnify/ENA metagenome assembly ERZ511482
TTGCCGAAAAAAATAACGACGAATGCATCAAAAAGATGATCGGTGAAATTGGAAAGTTATTATTTACTGATTCCTTATCACCTCTCCAATCAAGATGTCTATAAATAAAAAATGGTCTACCCAGCAAATGCAAGATAAACCATTTTTAAATAGATTTTTATCGACCTTATGGTGTCAAAAATTCCCTTTGACAGATCGCAACGAACTTAAGAACAAGCCCACACCACCTATAAACAATACCAGAATGATGATTAAATCAAAAGCTGATAAACTGTTAAAGTGAAACTGTGTACTGGTAATAACACCAACCATTAACATAATGACAGAAGCAATGGCAAGTACCCAGCCAAAGTAATTTTTATGATTGTAGAAAATCATTCCAACACCAAAAATGAAGGGAATCATTACAAAACCAGAAGTAATGGCTCTACCTCCTACATTAAACATTGGGCGACCAAAGCCACCACCACCGCCGCCCATTCCAAAAGAGGAACCAACGTGAATGTTGTTTAACAACAAATAGATACCAGCAATAATCATGATGATGCCTAAGAAAAAACGACCAACACCACCTTCCGGTCCACCAGCTCCCCTTCTATGATCATCTTCGTAATATTTTGAATAATCGGGCATAGTTTTAAATTTTTATTATAAAAACAAGGACAAAATTAACAGTAATTTCTCATGTGGATGTTTTACTAAAAACTCAGTGCGCCTCCGTGTCTCCTTTGTGGCTCTCTGTGTAATAACCAATGATATTTAGAGCTATTACACGGAGTTTCACAGAGAAAACACTGAGCTACATAGAGAAAAGCAATCTGTTTTCTATCACATGAGAAACTGCTGCAAAATTAATCAGACTTTTAATACTAGGCTAATACTCAAAGATTTATCTGGAAAATCGAAAAATCAACCGACAGAATTAACTTGATGAATCACTAGTATCTAAAAATCTATATTCAGACAGCTCTACGCCGTCTTTGTCTCCATTTTACGATGCGCCATATAGCAAAAGTTACAATTAAGAGCACAATTACGCCAACAACGACCGGAATAATTGGGGCCAATATTGACAAACTTATTGCACCAACGGTTTCGACACCTGCCAATAACGGGTTGGCGATACCTCCAGTTGTAGCTGTGGAGGCGAGTCTAGTAGTTACTGTACTTCCCTTTACAACACCAGCCGTTCCGCCTCCAGCAATAATTGCCGTTGCCCATTGAAAAAGCGGGTCCATATCTCCAACAGTACTATACATCATAACCGAACCACCCAAAAAAGCAGCGGGAGTTGTTACTGTATCCAAAGCATTGTCTAGCCAAGGAATAAAATAAGCGCCTAACTCAAGTAAGGTTGCAGTACCAAAAGCGATTAGAGCAGGTGTGGTACCCATCCATTCCATTCCCTCAACCAATGGTATTAGCTCAAATCGAGCTGCGATACCCATTAATAAGAAAGGGACAAATACCCTAAAGCCAACAGCCGCAGCCAACCCTGCTCCTAGAAAAAGACCAGTTGTAATATCCATTGATTTGTATTTTTGATTTCAATAAGTGCTAGGACAAAATTAATGATAACTAAAATTTGTGAATTATTTAAGTCCATTACAAAGAGAAAAACGCAGGCATAGCAGTGGCTACGTCGAGTATTTTCGATGCAGTTAATGGATTTAAAGAACCACAAATTTGTTATACTTAATTTAGTCCTAGCACTTAAAACTATTTAAACTCTAATAAGCTTTGAACAAAAGTGTCTGAATCATTAGTTCCTTGATAGGACTAATTATCACTTTGTTGAGACATCTAAGGTAAATAAATAACTTTTGTTTAACATTTTTTTATTTCATAGTTAAATTTAAAATGATATTTTTACGCCATTGTTTAACTTAAAATTACTTTATATGAGTGTATTAGATAATGTAAACCGTTTGAATGAACTTTTAGCACAAGGAAAAACGATGGAAGCTTTAGATGAGTTGTATCATAAAGATGTAGTCGTTGTAGAGGGCGATGGAGAAGTGCGTAATGGAGTAGACGCTCAAAAGAAAGCAATGGAAGGCTGGTTTGAGATGATCAAAGAAACCCATTCAGAAGGTGTTGGTGCAGTCACTGTAAATGAAGACACTGGAAGAGCTTGTATTGAAAGTTGGGTTGACCTGACTAGAAAGGATGGCGTTCGTATGAAAATGGAAGAAGTGGCTGTTCAGAAATGGGAAAATGGCAAAATCGTTCACGAACGATTTTATTACGATGTTCCGAAACAATAGGTGTTTAGGTATTTAGATGTTTAGGGGATTGGTGAATTTTTAATCAATCCCCTAAACTTCTAAACCCCCAATATAATTTCTTTCATACAATCCACCCATTCATCTTTATCATTCAGGCTTTCCACCAATTGGATTTTTTCTCCTCCAGCTTCTTCAAATTCTTCCTGATATTCTTCACTAACTTCAAATATGGTTTCTAAGCAATCGGCAACAAATGCTGGGCAGAAGCACAAAATACGTTTTACTCCTTTTTCGGCAAGATGCTCAATTATATCGCTTGTATACGGTTTAACCCAAGGATCTGGACCCAATCGAGACTGGAAACAAATAGAGTATTGTTCTTTTGTTAATCCCAATTCTTTGACGATTGCCTGAGCAGTTGCGTGACATTGCGCAGAATAGCAAAATTTATTTTTATCGGTCAGTTGTTGACAACAATTTTCATTTTGCAAACAATGATTGGCTTCAGTATCTTTTGAAGCTTTCTTTAACTGACTTTCAGGTAATCCGTGGAAACTAAACAAAATATGATCATAAGATTCTATGTTGTGCTTTCGTCCATTATCTGCAAAAATCTTAATCATCTTAGGATGATCGTAATAACTGTTGATAAAATTAATATTGGGAACTTCCCACCATTTTCCTACAATTTCCATAACTTTTTGATGAATCGATCCAGTAGATGCTGATGCATACTGTGGGAAAAGTGGAACGATAATAATACGATCAAAGAGCTTTTTCTTCATTTCAGCCAATACATCTGTAAGAGAAGGAGACTGATAGCGCATAGCCAAAAACAATTCGTAGTGTTCTGTTTCGGGATCTGCAGCAAAAACATTCTTTAATTTTTTTATAAGCTCCAAACTATAATGCATTAATGGAGAACCAGTCGTATCATCCCAAATAGCTTTGTACATTTTTGCAGAACTGCCTGAACGAAATGGTCCAATGAGTCCACGAACAAGGAATTGTCTAGGGGCAGCAGGAATGTCTATTACTCTGCCGTCTGTAAGGAATTCGTTGAGGTATTTTCGGACATCACCTCTTTTGGGAGAATCGGGTGTGCCTAGATTTACCAATAAAACGCCTGTTTTCTGTTTTTTCAAAATACTAAAAATCTTATTTTAATTAAATTAACCATCTAATTTATGAACACCATTTTCAACATCTGTTAGGTTTTACGAAACTTGATAGATGTTGGTTAAAAATACGATGACTAAGTTAAAACAAACATTTTGTAGATAGGTTTTACAAAAAAGAAGAAAAAGGTGCCTGTGGGTTTTCTGGTAGTGGAAGAGAATAGCGCGATAGAGTAGAAGTATAATCGCATATATGAGGCTAAAATGTAGATTCTAAAAAAAACATACCAGTATTTAAACACACAGACACCTATAAAACGAACAGCAAAACAGAAAGAAATCTTTTATTATTTTAAATAGATCTAATATCATTGATTCAATCAAAAACATCATTTATTTCTTATGCAAAGATAGTAAATTAATCTAATTATCATTGAAAATTATAAAATAATTGTAAAAATATTTTTAAATGATAATATTTAATTGAAAAATACTTTTGAATAGATTGGTTACGTAATATAAAAATGCAACATTTGAGCAAAGAAACAAGTATATATAAACATCTCTCATACAAACGCCAAGTTTGATTTTTCCCTTATATAGTTAGCATACACATTTACCCTTCCTGTCATTTTATTAAAAATAATTTTCGAAGAAGAATAAAATTATGACAGATCATAGCGCCTTTTTTTTATATGTCAACGAGGAAGCAAATTTGCTTAAAGAAAATTTATCAGAAATAACCAAAGAGCGTCTAATCGATGCCTCTATTCCATTGGTGAGCGATGGCCAGAAGAAAATAGCCAGCGGCTTTTTTAGCAATAGCGAACCTGAAGAAATCTTTGAACGACAATGGTACCGTACGTACAATGAATTGATGAAAGAGTCTACAGTCAAAATGGGCTTTGATGATGATGGTCTATTGATAAAAAAAAGTTTGGACATAAATATTCACTATCAGTTGGATCAATATTTTATCAAACATTATCCAAAAGACCTCAATACGACCAATGAGGGGGAAGGACTTAAATTGTACGAATACTTGGTTTCTCAAGAACTGGGAGAAGATTATTTTAAGGGATTGAGCCATCAACAAAAGAAAGAGTCTGTTCGGTTAAAAAAGGAACAGAGTGCAAAAAAATCCTTCTCTAATTTGAATGGAATGCTTAACGAAGACGATACATTGGGACGACCTTTTAACATGGATGAGTTGTTGGATGAAAATCCCGATGAAAATGTTACCCTAGTAAATGTTTCTCACCCAGATGCTGCATTGACTTGCCTAGAAGCTTGGTTGCATATTTATGAAACGGAAGGTCTCATTCGGTTCAATCATTACCTGATTTCCGAAGACGATATGCCATTAACATAAACTCAATCACAAAACATCTAGCACCATGGTATATAAATCTAATTCTAAAAATAATTCCAGACTTAAAAGATGCAAACTAAGACCATTGATTGTTAAGCAGGAATCAAGGAAAGAGAAACAGGTAGAGACGTATATTTTCGACTCATACATTATTACGTTTAGTTTTTAGGCGTCCCACAACAAACAATATAGCAGGTTATTTCTTGTGAAATGTATCAACTTCAAGTTTTCGTTCTGCTGGAACAATAATGATGCTCCTTGCAGTCTCAAATAAATCTTTTTGTTCAAAAATGATGGTCCAGTTTTCACTATAGTCAATGGATTGAAAGTTTCTCAATCGTGAAATAACATAGCCATTTGGATGTTCTTTAAAGAAGTACTCTAGGTCGATATGATTTTCTAGAACAGGAATAGATCTATTCAATTCATATACAAAAGCTGGATTGGAAAAGCCCAAATAAGCGATTTCTTGTGTCGTATCTATTTTATTAAAAGCTTGTATAACAGGATTTTGCTGATCAATTGGTGGAAAAACAATCGCAACGAACAACCAACTCATAAGGGCGGCAGACACACCAATACTCAACAATGCTGCTCTGACATTTTTATTATAGTAATAACCCAAAGAGATAAAGGCTCCCACAGGAAAAATAATCAAGTAAAATGCCAAATGCTGTAGATGACCGATGGATTCTTCTTGTCCTATGGCGAAATACGCAGCAATCGGCACTGCCACCGCAATCAATACATTGACAATCAACGGAATCCAAAGTTTGGGCTTTTTGATTTGAATGCTGTGGTGTAAAAACCATCCTAGAATAATACCTAAAAAAGGATAAACAGGAACCGTGTAATTTGGCAGTTTTGTTTGCGAAAGTGCAAAAAATACCACAAAAATACTCACCAAAATCATACAATAATTTAGTAAAGAACCTTTGGCTGAATGCTTCCAAGCTTTATAAAATGCCTGTGGAATAAAAACCGAAAAGGGCAACATCCCCAATAAAACAAAAGCGAAAGTTAAGAAAAAAGATCCGCCATGTCCTTCCATAGTATTCGTAAATCTCCCCACATTCTGGGTCAAGTAAAATGCTTTATTCCATTCCCAATCAGTAGCCAATCCTACTGCAATGTTCCAAGGAAGTACAATTGCCAACCCCAACACCAGCCCACTGAGTAGGCGTAATTCTTTAATAGTGGAAAAAGTAAGTTTTTTTGATAAAATTAGGTGAACCAAGAAAATCAACCCTGGTAGTAAAATGGCAAAAGGTCCTTTGAGTAATACACAGGCGCCCATCGAAACATACATTCCATAAATATGCCAAGGGTTCTTTGTTTGCAGAAAATGAAAAAACAAGCCAAACATTACCGTCATAAAGAACAACATATACGGATCGGGAACCGCCATATGTAATTGGATATTTAAATGTAAGGAGGCAAGTAAAGTAAGTGTAGACCACCAAGCCACTTGGCGATTAAAATACGTGTTGGAAAACCAAAAAACAAAGACTAAGGTCAATGCACCAAATAAGCCTGAAAAAAGACGTGCCGCAAAAGGATTAAAGCCGCCAAGCTTAAAAGACACCATCATAAAATAATAATGCAAAGGTGGTTTTAAGGTCCGCAATTCCTCATTAAAGGTCGGAACAATCCATTCTCCTTTGCGCAACATCTCTGCTGCACAACCTGCATTTCTCGCTTCGTCAAATGAGTAAATACTCAAACTGTGACTGCTCCAACAAAAAAGGATTAAGCCCAAGCAAAAAACAAGTAAAAGGTCCTTTTTAAAGTTCAAATATCAAATATCAAGTACACTAATTTTTAAGAACTAAAACGCTCGTTCTAGCCCAAGAACCCACATCGGCCAACTCTGACCAGCAATCGGTTTTTCAGAAAGCAACAGAGGAAAATCGGCTCTAACTGTAAAAGGCTTAAACGTATCAAACATACACATTTTATTCAAAGTAAGCGAAACGCCCAATCCACTATCTGCTTTTGGTTTCGAAACAGACCAATTGTTGTCCTTAGCATAACCAATTACGCCTATATCGGCAAATAAATAGGTATGCCATTCTATGCCATGCTTATTCATAAAAGACCAATTTTGGAATCCAAGCAGTTTGTCAAATTCCCATTCAATATTTATGGCTGCACCAGAGCTTCCAGAATAAAATAAACGTGGAATGCCTTGTGCGTCGTATTCCAATGCTTGGTAACCAACAAAACCTCTCAGATTAAGTCCGCCTCCAAAATGAATGTGAGTCGTTTCTGGACCGTAACCCCCCCACGATTGTGGAACAATTCCGTAAGAGCGACTGATCGGATGATCCATCATTTTTTCTGGATTGGCACCAGCCAAATACAAAGCCGATTCTGGTGGAAGGTTGTTGCCTGTTCCTATTTGAATAAAACCTCTAATGCGCAACATTGATTTGGGCTGCTTCCATTCAAAAATATCTTCTATGCTCAGCGCATTAAAATCGTAACTGCTAAACAAGGCATCACTAACCAAAGCAGCCGTCATTTGATGGCGACGGTTTTTATTAATACGACGCAATCTCCATTCCAAATGAAGTGCGTTGTTCCATTTACCCAAATTCCATTGTTGCGGATGAATGAGGTATTGGCGATCCGAAGCATCGTGTCGATACATCGTTTTACCATAAAACCGCAATTTACTACCAGAACCCAATCGCTTTTCAATTCCTGCTTCAAAAGACCGAAGCCCTTCTATCCAACGAATTTGACCAAAAAGATCGGTGTTTTGCCAGTTATTGCGAATAGGTGTTTGGTAATCCAATTCTACAGAAAGCCAATCTTGTTTCCACAACAAATTTTTATCGTATCCATTTCCATAAGGATCAATAGTTGGTAATCTGGTTGCCAACCATGCTTTGGCTTGAAAACGGTGATATCTATGTAAATGATGACCTTTCCAAACAGTTCCCAATTTGATTCCATCGTACCCATTATATGAAATGGCAGGTCGCCAACTGATTTCATACGTATCGGTCAATGGGTAGTCTATCAATCCTCTTTCAAGGCTTACCTTGGTTTTGGGTTTCCAGTAATTGTTAAACAGATTGACGTCAGCCAGCAAATCGTCGGTTGCAATGGCTACCTGTACGACTTCTTTTGGCAATGAAATGGCGGTGGTATAAATATGATCGGGTGCTACATATTTGGGCCAAGCTGGTAAAATGGTAGTGGTTTTATCTGTTTTTTTGGTAAAATTTTCCAAGGGTAAATGCAACCGATACTGTTGGCTATCTACAGTAGTAACGACCAAATCTATGGGCATTTTCATTCCTTTTTGTGAAATGCCTATTAGGTATTGCCCTGTAGTATCGGTCTTTGGGCGGACAAACTCTACCACATAATCAGGCTTATTTCTTTGGTCAAACCATTGATCAAAAAACCACGATAAGTCCTTTCCTGCCGCTTTGTTTATTTCTTTTAAAAAATCGTCTTGAGTCGGTTGTTCAAATCGCCATTTTCTTGTGTAATTTCCTACTGCTTTTAAAATGGCATCCAATCCAATCAGGTATTCCAACTGATAATAGAAGACAGCTGCATCGGCATAGATGGGTTTTTTATTACCTATAAATTTCTTCCCTTTCTGACTGTTTTGATTTTCCAACCAAGGTAAAAACGCTTCTCTATTTCTCTTGGTGGCTTTTTGTAAAAACTTAGCATCATAGCGATAAACGATGGGTGAGCGGGTAAGGGTGTCGTCCATCCCTTTTAATTCTATAAAACGCAGACTCAAAAAATGAGACAATCCGTCGCTTTGTAGTGGCTGTAATGCAGTACTGTTTTGAACCATACAATTTAAGCGGTATTGGAGAACCAAGTAAAACCAATCCTGGCGAATACTTTCCCAATCGCCATTCACACTCAATAATCCTTGATGTGCCCTTGCTTGTGGCAAATCGGCTATAATGAGCTTATTTTGTATGGATTTCCCCAACAGCAATTCCATATCTCCCCAGAATTTTAACATACTGTCTTTCATCTCATACCACTGTTGTGCATGGGGTTCTTGTACTAGAAATTGGACAGCGGTTCCATTTATTTTATACTCTGCTATTCTAAAAATAGGACTGGCAACAAACGCAAAATCACTCTGGTTTTCGCTGTGGTACTTCCATATTTTAATACGATCCGATTTCTTTTCTATAATGGGTGTTGGGGTTAAATTTCCCGTGGTATCGGCAAAGTTTTTAAGCTGTAATTCCTTTTTAAGAAAAGAGGGTAAAATTCTTCCTTCATTTAACAAAAAAGAATTGGCACCACAGAGGTAATCATTGGGCAAGGTCAATTCTACATCGAAAGCCCCTAAATCACCTTCTGTTTGCTCGCCTTCATAAGGACTTCGTTGCCATCCATAGGCTCTGCTATATCGACATACTTTAGGAAACCAATCGAATCCCTGAAACACCTTACTTCCATATTGATTGTAAACCTGTGTGGCACAATCTGGCTGTGAGCCATTGTCAAAGTAAGTATTGAAATAGATTTCTAACAACGCAAACTTTCCTGGCGCAATGGGTGTAGACAATTCAACAATGAGTAAGTCTTCTTCTTGATAAATGGTTGGCTTTATTTTTCGTCCCCTTTCTACCACAAGAACTTCTTCAATTTCCATTGCCAGGCCTTCTGCTGCTCTGTCATTGTAAGTCTGTCTGAATCCTTGTTTTTCCAACAAACGATGTCTTTCGGTATTGGGTGAAAAAGCATTGGGGTAACACCGGAAATACAAACGCCTAAGTGTATCTCGACTGTTGTTGTGGTAAGTCAATGTTTGGTTGCCCTCAATCGTATTGCGCTCCTCATATAGCCTTGCCTGAATACTATAATGGACATCTTGTTGCCAATAATCTGCCTTTGGCTTATTTTTTTTCCAATAGTAAGGATTCTGAGGAGAACGATACGTATTCGGTGGTTGGTTTGGATCAAAACTAAAATTGAGGTCTGGCTGCCCCATGACAACCAAAGAACACATAAATCCAATAATCAGCAAAAGTTGTTTCATAATTAATTTTTTGACCTACCGATAGTTGTTTCTATTTTAAAATACTCGACCTATAATATTCAATTTTTGCACCATTAAGATTGTTGACTCAAAAAAAGGACGCAACACAAGTCTTAGCAGTCCGATACTTCGGTGAAACCTTAATTGTCTTAATACCTTAATGGTTCAAAAAAACACCGAAGGTGTAAAAAACTCCCAACCCAAGCCCAAAACACAGCAAAAAAAATTGATCTACATCAAAAAACACACTATCGGTCATCTAAATCGCCAAAATTAGACAAAAGAAATTGATTCTTTCATAGATATCTTTCAAATTTGTGAAATGAACAACAACCTATTTTATCAAATCGCTTTAACCTTAATTCCCGACGTGGGCAATGTCCTCGCAAAAACCTTAGTCAGTTATTGTGGAGGCGTAGAAGAAGTCTTTAAATCTTCTCGTAAAAAATTACAGAAAGCACCTGGTATTGGAGAAAAAATTGCGGCAGGTATTCTTAGTAAAACTTTTTTAGAGAGAGCCGAAGAAGAATGCCGTTTTGTAGAAGACAACAACATCAATACTTGGTTTTATTTAGACAAAGGCTATCCTTTTCGCCTCAAAGAATGCCATGATGGTCCTGTTTTACTCTATCAAAAAGGGACAACCGATTTGAACAATCGAAGAACGCTGTCGGTCGTAGGAACCCGTAATGCGACTGAATACGGCAAGACCATCATTACCAAAATAATTAACGACTTGGCGACCTATGACGTGCTCATTGTAAGCGGTATGGCTTTTGGGGTAGACATCACAGCTCATCGAGCAGCCGTGAATGCAGGTTTGCCTACCATTGGCATACTAGCGAGTGGCGTAGACAAAGTTAGTCCGACACCACACCACAATACATCTGTTCAAATGATAGAGCACGGTGGAGGATTGATTTCTGAATTTCCCAGTAATTCTCAAGTATTTATAGAAAATTTCCCTAGACGCAATCGCATCATTGCTGGTATCAGCGACGCTACTTTGGTTGTGCAAACCGATGTAAAAGGCGGCTCTATGATTACCGCTTTTCAAGCAAATTCTTATAATAGAGAGTTACTAGCTGTACCCGGAAGGGTAGGAGATAAAAGTGCTGCTGGCTGTAATAAACTAATAAAGACAAACATTGCTTCTTTGGTAGAAAACGGTGACGATGTTTGTCGTATTTTGGGATGGGACATTCAAACCAACAATCTCCCCAGACAACGCCAATTGTTCGTAGAATTAGACGAAAAAGAACAATTGGTTGCCGACCTCTTCAAAGAAACCAATTCCTTACAAATCGACTTGCTAAACAGCCTCGTTCCGCTCTCTTATAGTGAAGTCGCTGCTTGTCTTTTGACGATGGAAATGAAAGGGGTGATTAAATCTTTGCCTGGGAGTGTTTTAGAGTATTTGGGATAAGGTTTGGACTTATGGACCGCTACGCTTATGGATCGTTCGCTGGCGCTCACTTTTAGACCGCTGGATTCTGCGAAGCTTTGCTTTTGGATCGTTCGCTATGCTCACTATTTGACTGCTTTATTTTTGACTTGTTTATGTGCAATGTTTGATTGATATATTCAAAGGTTTTTTAAAATCAGAATTTGGAATGATATCTGCGTTGATGAAAATCTCAAAATATGATATTAACCTGACTTTTTACATTTCATAATAAAACAAAACCATGTTATTTTAGCAACCAAAAGAATCCAGAAATCTCAATAGTTTATTTTGAAACTAAAAAGCGTTTGCTCTTTATTGTTTTGTTTGTTATCCATTGGTGTATCCGCACAAATAGATACCGAATTTTGGTTTGCCGCCCCCGATGTAGTAGATGCCAATGAAGCACCTGTGCAATTTAGAATCACCAGCTATGAAACCCCCACCAATGTTACGTTAAGTATTCCTGCTAATCCTAGTTTTATCCCACAAAATTATAGTATAAGCGCAAATGGTTATGAAGTCATTACCATGGATGTTTTTGTGGGTGAAATTGCAAACGATGTGCCTGATGTGGTAAGCGATAAAGGAATCCTCATTACATCGAACCAAAGAATTTCGGTGGTTTATGAATTGTCCACCAACAGCAGCCCAGAAGCTTTTACCCTAAAAGGACGGAATGCATTAGGAACCGAGTTTAGAACCGCATTCCAACAATTTTGGGACAATACCGGAGACGGTAATTCTAGTTTCGACATTGTTGCTTCGGAAGACAATACAACGGTGAACATAACACCTACTCAAGGTATAGTTGGACATACGGCAAACACCACTTTTAGCATTTCATTAGATAGAGGACAGACTTGGTCGGGGAGCGCTCTTGGGCAATTGGCAGGTGAACATCCTTCGGGAACACTGGTAACGTCAGATAAGCCCATAGCCATTACGATGAAAGACGACTTAATTTCCAATAATTTTTATGGAAGTTGTACCGATTTGGTTGGCGATCAATTATTTCCAACCGAACATTGTGGGAGCGAATACATTATCGTTCAAGGAAATTTAAATGATGGCGATCGAATATATATTTTGACCTTAAACAACAATACGTCTTTGACCATTGAGGGAAACATCATTGGTAATTTACCAGCAGCCACGACTTATGAATACATCGTCACCGAGCAATTTACCTATATAACTTCTACCCAACCCGTTTATGTGTTACACATCACAGGAGAAGGTTGTGAAGTAGGTGCATCTTTATTGCCCTCATTAGAATGTCGGGGCAGTAAAAAAATCAACTTTATGCGACCAGAAGGGAGTGCATTTTACCTCCATATTGTTGTCGCCAATGACAATGAAAATGTGTTTACTATTAATGGGGCGAATGTCAATCCATCCTATTTTATTCCCGTTCCTTTTTCGAATGATAAATGGGAAGCGGCTTGGATTAATTACGATCCGAGTGTAGTCTTTTTTGATGCGTGCAACACATTGGAAAATCCCGATGCCATTTTCTACTTTGGTTTTTATGATCAAACAGACAGTTTTACAGGCAGTCGTTATGCCAGTATGACAAATGTCAAAGAAATTGATCCAGATTTGGGTCCCGATCTATTACTCTGTGACGACGATACATTAAATCTTTCTGTTGACATTCCTTGGGGAGTAGAATATTTCTGGGACAACGGATTGGTTGCCGAAGAACGAACTATTTATGGACCAGAAACCTATTGGATTGAAATCAATGCTTCCAATAATTGTATGATAAAAGACAGCCTCATTGTAGAGCAATTTGAAATTATTCCGCCTACTAATATAGTGGTAGAAGTCTGTACAGGCGACAGCTATTTTATAGGTGGAGCCAATCAAACAACCGATGGTATTTATTATGATACCTTGTCTTCAATTAATGGTTGTGATTCAATCATTGTTACAGAATTAAGAATAGAAAATAACTTTATAGAATTTGGTACAGTTGTTCAGATCTGTGATGGTGACAGTTGGTTTGCAGGTGGAGGCATTCAAATAGATTCGGGAATTTTTATCGATACCTTAGAAAATACAGATGGTTGTGACACTATTTTAACAACCAACCTAACAGTATTCAACGATTTTTTCTTGCTTCCGCAATCAGGTCATAAAATCTGCGAAGGCGATAGTTTTTTTCTCCAAAACGAATGGCAATATTTTTCGGGTTTATACTTTGATACCACTTTTTCATCGAATGCTTGCGATACCTTAACACCTACTTTCTTACAAGTTCTCCCCAGTAATAGCAATGAATTTATCGACCTCTGTCCAGGCGGAACTTATTATACAGGAGGGGCACTACAAAACCAAAGTGGGACTTTTATCGACACTTTAACAAATACCCTTGGTTGTGACAGCATTGTCACCACCTATTTAATGGTTTATGAAATAATCGTATCAAACGTAGATACTGTTATCGGTTGTTTGGGTGATGATATTTATATATCGTATCTCGATGGCAACGCTCCTGTTGCTGGGATTTTTTATGACACCCTTTTTATTATGAGTAATTGTTGGGAAGCCATTGTCAATATAACGCAAGTGGGAGAAACCTTTTTAGTCAGAAAGGAGGAGACTATTTGTTTGGATAAAACTTATTTTTTTGATGGCGTTGAGCTTTTTCAAAGTGGTGTTTATAAAGAAACCTACCAAACAGTATTCGGTTGTGACAGTATTATTGAATTGGACTTATCAGTCATAGGATGCACTGATGTTTGTCCAATTGATTTCCCCACTGCCTTCTCTCCAAATGGCGATGGCTTAAATGATTTTTACCAGCCAATTGTTAATTGCAACTTGCAAAACTATTATTTTACGTTATATAATAGATGGGGCGATTTATTGTATTCAAATGAAGACCTTAATTCGAAAGGCTGGGACGGAACATTCAATCAAGTTGAACAAGAATTGGGTGTTTATCTATTTTATGCCGAATGGGATGGTTTGGATGACAATCAACAATTTATAAAACGAAGTCGAATGGGGAACATTACTTTGGTTAGGTGATGTTGGGATTACAGGCAATAACCTATTTCCCAATCTCCCGACATCTATAATAAAACAACAACACAAATGTCAAAAAGGAAAGAAGGAAATCAGTATGACAAAATTTTAAAAGAAAACCTGGAATCTATTTTTATTCCTTTGGCTAGTAAGTATCTAGAGGTAGAGTTGAAAACCATTGAGGATTTAGAGCCAAAATTGCAAAAGACTTTAGAGCGAGAGGCAGATGTTTTAAAAATTGTCGAAACGAAGAAAGGAGAGAAATTTATTTTACAAATAGAGTTTCAAACCCAAAATGAAAAAGATATGTTGTATCGTATGAAAGAGTACGATGCCATTATTCAACGAAAATATGAATTACCCATTCGTCAATTTGTTGTATTTTTGGGAAAGGGCAAAATGAATATGAAATCCGAATTAGAATCTAATATGGTTTTTACAGGCTTTGTATCATTAGATTTGAAAACAATAAAGAGCAAAGAATTATTGAGCAGTCAATTGCCAGAAGAAATTATCCTTGCGGTATTAGGCGATTTTGGTGAAGAAAAAGCGGAGAAAATCATACAAGCCATTATTCAAAAACTACATAAGGTCTCGGAAAACCCAATATCTTTAAGGAAATTCATCATTCAGTTACAAGTTTTAGCTCAACTTCGAGAACTGGACCAGCGAATCATAAAAACATCAAATATGCCAGTATCAATAGATTTAAGAGAAAATGCTTATTTCAAAAAGTATGTAAATCCTATGTTTGACGAAGCTTATGCAAAAATAGCGGAAGCGGAAGTAAAAAGTGTAGAAGCAGAGAAACAAAAGGTAGAAGCAGAGAAACAAAAGGTAGAAGCAGAGAAACAAAAGGTAGAAGCAGAAAAACAAAAGGTAGAAGCAGAAAAACAAAAGGTAGAAGCAGAGAAACAAAAGGTAGAAGCAGAAGTAAAAAGTGTAGAAGCAGAGAAACAAAAGGTAGAAGCAGAAAAACAAAAGGTAGAAGTAGAAGCAAAAAGTCAAAAGTTAGAACAAAGCAAAAGGAAATTTATACTCAAAATGTACCAACAGAATTTATCATTATCTGAAATAGCAGAATTGATGGATGACTCTATTTTATACATTAAAAAAGTAATTGAAGCAGGAGTGTGATTTTGTTGAAGACATAATTAAATCCAAAATAGTAAACTCACAATCAAAAATGTTTGTTAGTGGAGTTATATGTTAAGAGGATTTATTCTATTTCTTATTGCTGCATCTTTGTTGATTGCAGGTGAAACCTGTTTGTTTCAATTGGCAACGCCCCAATTGGGCAGCGCTTATTGGCTGATTCCCATCTTTGGATATATTCCTATTTTATTAGGAGGCTTGTTTAAGAAATTTCCCATAATCAGAGTAGCTGCATTTACCTTTATTTTATTAAAAATAGCCATTGCTCCATTTTTATTATTAGGTGCTTTTTACAACCTCCCTATATTCTATATACTCGCAATAGTTATAGGTTTGTTTTTGAGTTTAGCCTTTATCCATGGATTGACTAGAGGGCAATATCTCTATCAAGTAACCGAAACCATTCTCCATTTTGACGACTTGCCACCAGCTTTTGATGGCTACCGATTTGCTCAAATATCCGATATTCACGCAGGAACATTCGACAATCCAGAAAAAGTCGCAAAGGGAATTGCCAAGATTAATGCTCTTAACCCAGATTTGATCGTTTTTACAGGAGACTTGGTCAATTATCACCCAAGTGAAATAGAGCCTTATTATGGGGTGTTTGATAAGCTAGAAGCTCCCGATGGCGTTTTGTCTGTATTGGGAAATCATGATTATTATCAATCCAATTTTGTAGATAAAACCCAAGAAAACGTCTATGAGTTTTTTAAAGAACAACATCGGCAAACGGGTTTTGAATTATTGCTTGATGAACACCGAGAAATTATAAAAGAAAACCAATCTATTTATATATTAGGCGTGCAAAATTGGGGCGATCCTCCTTTTCCGCAGATTGGGGATTTAGGTAAGGCTGCTGTAGGAGTTCCAGACAATGACTTTAAGATTTTATTATCGCACGATCCAACTCATTGGTCCAGAAAAGTATTGTCGTTTAGCCAAAAAATTCATTTAACTCTTAGCGGTCATACACATGCTATGCAGTTCGGAATCAATTGGGGAAAAATTCGCTGGAGTCCAGTATCTCTTAGATACAAACATTGGATGGGCTTATATGAAGAGGCAGGAAAATACCTCTATGTAAATCGTGGCTTTGGCTGTCTTGCCTTTCCAGGCAGAGTAGGAATGTTTCCCGAAATCTCTTTATTTGAGTTGAGACGGAAGTAGTTTTTTTCTTCGCTGCGCTTTGCTATGGATTGCTCGCTGACGCTCACTTTTGGACTTTCGGTTATTAGATTATCCTGATTTGATTTCTGAAATAAAACACAAATCAATTCGTTTTTCTTATTTTCACTTAGCTTTGCGTTAATATTACTTTAAGACTAATTAATCCAAAAGAGAGCGATAGCGAACGGTCTAAAAACAATACATATGAGTCATCCAATTACAGTAAGCCTTAAAAGCGGCGAAAATTTAAAACAATTTACCGCCACCAACAACAAAGGCAATAGCCTTCAATTGAGTAACGATGGTACTTCACCAGGACCAATGGAAGCAGTATTAATGGCTGCTGCTGGATGTAGTACCATAGACATTGTTATGATAATGGAAAAAATGAGGCAGGAACTCATAGATGTAGAAGTCGAGGTTAAAGGAAATCGTCGAGAGGAAATCCCTAGAGTGTATACTTCTATTCATCTCCATTATAAATTATATGGTAAAAATTTAGATCAAACCAAAGTAGAGAGAGCGGTTAAAATGTCTTTAGAAAAATATTGCTCTGTTTCTTTAATGTTGGAAAAAGCAGCAACCATTAGTAGTAGTTTTGAAACAATTGAAGTAGATTAGGGTTTTATTCTCTCTTCCCCAATACCCCAATTTTTATGAAATTTGAAACAAAAGCAATAAGAACACAAACAGAAAGAAGTCAGCACAGAGAGCATAGCACGCCAATTTATCCGACTTCTTCTTTTGTCTATGATGATGTTGCACAAATGCAAGCATTATTTTCTGGCGAAACAAAGGGTAATATCTACAGTCGTTTTACCAACCCATCTGTAAGGGAATTTGAAGAAAAAATTGCAGTACTTGAAAAAGTGGAAAATGCAATGGCGATGGCTACAGGTATGGCAGCAGTCTTTGCTTCTTTTATGGCTTACCTCAAAAAAGGAGATCACCTCATTGCGTCTCAAGCCGTTTTTGGTTCTACTTTTCAAGTATTAAACCAAACATTACCCGAATATGGTATTTCTTGCACTTTTGTAGATCCTTTACAACCAGATTCTTGGGAACGACACATTTTACCCAATACCAAAATGTTTTATATTGAAACACCGTCAAACCCTGGATTGGTCATTATTGATATGAAATTTGCTGCTCGATTGTGCCAAAAGCATGGGCTGATTTTTAGTGTTGACAATTGTTTTGCAACGCCTTATCTTCAACAACCTGCTGATTTTGGTGCAGACCTCATCATACACTCTGCCACTAAATTTATTGATGGGCAAGGAAGGGTTTTGGGTGGAGCAGTTGCAGGGACTCATAAAATGATTGAGCCTATTTACAAATTTATTAGGCGAACAGGTGGTTCGCTTTCTCCCTTTAATGCTTGGGTTTTATCTAAGAGTCTAGAGACTTTGGCGGTACGTATGGATAGGCATTGTGAAAATGCGCTGTCATTGGCAAAATGGCTTCAAGACCAAAAAGGCATTCAAAAAGTCAACTATCCATTTTTACCATCGCACCCGCAATATAATTTGGCTAAAAAGCAGATGAAATTGGGTGGAGGTATTGTAACCTTTGAGCTAGAAGATGGCGTCGAAGGAGGTAAACAGTTTTTAGATGGATTAGAATTGTTGTCGCTCACAGCAAATCTAGGGGATACTAGGACCATTGCTTCGCATCCTGCTTCTACAACGCACCTTAGGGTTCCTGAAACAGATCGTTTAAAAATAGGTATCACTAATGGATTGATTAGAATTTCTGTAGGATTGGAACATATTGACGATATTAAAAGAGATATTAAACGTGGACTCTCTAAAGTAACCGACTTATGAGAATGGATTATAGGGTTGAAGATGGGTTGATGCTGGAATCGGGTGTTCTGTTGGAGGACGTAAATATAGCCTATTGTACTTACGGAACGCTCAATGAAAACAGAGACAATGTTATTTGGGTATGTCATGCGCTTACAGCTGGTGCGGAGCTTCACGAATGGTGGGGAGATTTATTAGGACCTGGAAAATTATTTGATACCAATAAATACTTTGTTGTTTGTGCCAATAATCTGGGTTCTCCTTATGGGACTACTTCTCCACTAAGCATTAATCCAAAGACGAAACAAAGATATGGGTTAGACTTTCCAGCTTTTACCTTAAGAGACACAGCAAACCTGATTGAATGCTTGATCGTAAAATTAAGAATTAGAAGTATTCATTTATTGATAGGAGGGTCTTGTGGTGGAAATATTGCTTTGGAAATGACTTGCTCTCTGAAAAATGTAGTTCAGCATCTAGCACTGTTGTGTAGTTCTGCAAATGAAAATCCTTGGACAATTGCCATTCATGAGGCGCAACGAATTGCGCTAAGAGCAGATGATACTTTTTATAAAAATGAAAATAAGACAGCACTGAGTGGATTGAAAATTGCAAGAGCCCTCGCAATGCCTTATTATAGAAGTGCGGAATCTTTTAATTTTAAACAAAGAGATGAAGACTATAATAAGACTATTGATTTCAAAGCTTCATCCTATGTGAACTATCAAGGAGAGAAGTTTGCCAAGCGGTTTGATGCACATTGTTATTATTTATTACTCAAAGCATTAGACACGCATCATATTGGACGAAATCGAGGAGGGCTTCAAAATGGATTGGCGCAAATATCAAACAAAACAGTTTGTGTGGGAATTGATACAGATTTATTCATTCCTATCATCGAACAAAATTTTTTAGCCGAACACTTACCAAATGCTACTTATGCCGAAATCAAGAGTATTTATGGACACGATGCGTTTTTGATAGAATATGAACAGATTACTCAAATCGTTCAATCTTTTTTAGGGTAAGTTTAGTAATATGTTTTTTGTGTTATCTAGAGTCAGCTTACTCTGGTGGAGATCATATTTTGTATTTAGGCTTATAAATAGTCTTGCTTCCTGACTAATAGATTCCAAGATATAGAATTTTTGAAATTAATTATTTGGCTATCCGTCTAAAGTTGCCGAATTGCTTCGTTGCATGTACCCCTCGGCTACGCTCGGGGTACGATTAGTCCGAACCCCGAGCGGAACGGTCCGCCGCTGCGGTCGAGGGGTGGTTTAGAAAAAATAA
>ENA-ORXT01002916-ORXT01002916.1-marine-metagenome-genome-assembly--contig:-NODE-2916-length-19650-cov-6.034486_pt1 | contig 19650 bp, 18 predicted proteins | sample MGYA00237868_ERZ511482 | MGnify/ENA metagenome assembly ERZ511482
CCTCGACCGCGCGCTCGCCGCTATCGGCAAAACCGCACAGGTGCGGGATCAGGATACAGGGGAATTCCAGTCCCTTGCTGCTGTGTACCGTCGTGATCTTGACCGTCGGATCGGACAGGTCCAGCGTCTCCTTCGACTCGCGGCTGGCGGAAAGGTCGCAGGCGGGAATACCGTGCCGCGTCAGGATATCCGCGACCTGCCCGGCCTCCGCCTTCGTCCGCAGGATCAGGCAGATATCGCCCCAGGGCACCTTCCGGTCGACATGCAGACCGCGCAGCCAGCGGACGATCTTTTCCCCCTCGCCCCGGGGGCCGTCACACACCACGATGGCCGGGGCAGTGCCGATATCCCCGACGCTGACGGGGTGCAGCCACTCCTCGCGCGGGGCGGCGGGCAGGGGGGCCTCGTCCGTCTCGCCCCGTTGCAGCGCCCCGTGCAGGAACCCGCTGGCGAGTTGCTGGATATAGTGGGTATTGCGGTAGTTGACCTTCATCACGGTCGTGCGGCCCTGCGCCCTGATTCCCGCGCTGGCCAGCGTGAAGCCCAGCCCGGCCTGCTTTTCGTAGATCGATTGCGCGTCGTCGTAGACGAACAGGAGCGGCAGGTTCCCGGCATCGCAGTATCCGGCGATCAGCCCGATCCAGTCCTGTCTGAAATCCTGCCCCTCGTCGATCATGACGGCGCTGTACCGGCCGGTGGCGAGGGTATCGACGGAAAGGCCCGATGCGGGGTCGTCGATGAAGTCCGCCCCGCGCCCGAGTCCCGCCGCGCGCATCTGCTCGGCGCACCACTGGTGGAAGTGTCGCACATGCACGCGGTCCAGCACCCCCCGCGCCGCCAGGGCGTTCCTCAGCAGCGCCTTGGCCGAGATATTGTAATACAATACGAGAATCGGCCTGGTCGAGGCTTCGGCGAAATACTGGCATCGATAGGCGATGATCTGCGTCTTGCCCGACCCCGCGACCCCCCGGATGACGCGGTGACCGTCGCCGATCTGCCGGGCGCGCTTTTCCTGTTCGATGTCCATCTGTCTGATCCTAGACGGTTCGACCTTGCCCTCGTCGAGCGCGATATCCTCGGCGAACAGATCCTTCTCGTTCGCGATCCTGATTTCCGGGAAGAGATGCCAGCGTACGCGGTCCATCATGGCGGGGGTCAGGGGGTGATCGAACCGCACGTCGAAGAAACCCTCGATCCGGTCCCGGAACTCGTCGCTGTCGACGCTTTCGGTCATCTGGTCCTGGTAGAGGGTGCGGTGCGGCGGGAAGAGATCGTCCCACCCGTCATGGGCGGCGGCCTGCTCGCGGGTGATGTTGGGAAAGGCCACCCCGTAACCGTAGGGGAAACTCAGCTTCCCCTGGTACCGGCCCGCATGGCGCAGCAGGTCCGAATCCTGCTCCAGCCGTTGGGTGATGGCATAGGTGCATTGCCGCGACTGCTCCATCGGATTGGCCAGTTTCTTGATCGACCCGTTCACCAGAAGGGACGCGGAATGCTTGTCGATGGCCCGGATGTTCTGCAACTTCCAGTCCTTCACCTCGACCGACAGCAGGCCGAGATCGGCATTCAGGATCATGAAATCGGGATGGCGCGTCTTCCTGCGGCCAATGGGGATATCGAACCAGCAGAAGAAATCGTCGTCCAGATTGGTGTGCAGCCGCGCCGCGAAGCGCGCCTCGCCCGCCGTCATCTTGGATTTGCTGCTGTTCAGCGGGGGAATGAAAGTCGCCACCGAAGCCACCCTGCGCGATAGTTGCACTTTGCTCCCCGATACCCGTTACAGGAACGGTGCCGGGCAGGCAAGGGCGCGGGCGCGGGGGGAGCGGTGCCGCTCGGCCCTACCCGTCGCCCTTCCGGCGCAGGGCCTTCATTTCCAGCAGCTTCTCGCGCAGCTTGTCGGCGAAGCCGGGGCGGGTTTCCTGGGGGGGGCGGGTGATGCCGAGGGCGCCGGCGGGGACGTCCTGGCTGATGGTCGACCCGGCCCCGACCATCGCGCCCGCGCCGATCTCGACCGGGGCGACGAGGGCGGAGTTCGAGCCGATGAACGCGCCCGCGCCGATGCCCGTGCGGTGCTTCAGCACGCCGTCGTAGTTGCAGGTGATCGTGCCCGCGCCGATATTCGCCCCCGCCCCGACCGTCGCATCGCCCACATAGGTCAGGTGGTTCGCCTTGGCCCCCGCGCCGAAGCGGGCGGCCTTCACCTCGACGAAATTGCCGATCCGTGCGCCTTCGCCGATATCCGCGCCGGGGCGCAGGCGGGCATAGGGACCGATGACGGCCTTCGCCGCGACCCGGCATCCCTCCAGATGGCTGAACGCGCGGATGCTCGCCCCGCCCGCGACCATGACGCCGGGGCCGAAGACGCAATGCGGCTCGACGACGGTATCCTGCCCGATCACGGTATCGTGCGAGAGGAAGACGGTCTCGGGTGCGGTCATCGTCACGCCGCCCTCCATCAGGGCGAGGCGCGCGCGGGCCTGCCATGCGGCCTCGGCGGCGGCGAGGTCCACGCGGGAATTGACGCCCAGCGTCTCCTCCTCGGCGCAGCGGACGACGGCGCAGGCCAGCCCTTCGGCCCGGGCGAGGGCGACGATGTCGGTCAGGTAGTATTCGCCCTTAGCATTGTCGTTCGTCACCTTGTCCAGCAGGCGGAACAGCACCGGTCCCGGCACGCACATGACGCCCGAATTGCACAGGGTCACGGCCAGTTCGTCGGCGCTGGCCTCCTTGGCCTCGACAATCCGGTCCAGACCGCCATCGCCGCCCAGGATCAGGCGACCGTAGCCGCCCGGTTCCGCCGCGTCGAAGCCCAGCACGATCACGTCCGCCCCGCCCCGGCGCGCGGCCAGCATCGCCTGCAATGTCTCGGCGCGGATCAGCGGGGTGTCGCCGAACAGCACGAAGACATCGCCCTCGAACCCGGCCAGGGCGGGCGCGGCCATCTGCACGGCGTGGCCGGTGCCCTGCTGGGGCGACTGCTCGACGCAGGTGGCCCCGGGGGCGAGTTCGCGGGCCGCCTCCGCCACGCGCCCGGACTGGTGCCCGGTGACGACGACGATGCGCGACGGCGCGCAGCCGTCCCCCGAACGCAGGGCATGGCCGAGCATCGACAATCCCGCCACCGGGTGCAGCACCTTGGGCAGGTCGGATCGCATCCGGGTTCCTTTGCCGGCGGCAAGGAGGCAGAGGGCGGTTTCGGTGCTCATGGTCGGTCACTCACTGGGTTACACGGTACGCAGTCTGCCTTACCGGAAACTCGTACGCCGCACTATACGGAAATTTATGCGTCATGGTCGATACTCGCCCCTTGTCAGACTGACGGGAGGCGACGGCATGGACGAGCGCGGCGGGACGATTCTGGTGACGGGGGGCTGCGGGTTCATCGGCACCCATCTGTGCCACGCGCTGGTCGATGCGGGGCAAAGGGTTCGCGTCCTGGACGATCTGTCCTCCGGCAAGGCTTCGGGCATTCCCGGCAGTGCCGACCTGATCGTGGGCGATGTCGCCGATGCGGGGGCGGTGGCGGATGCCCTGGCGGGAGTAGACGGGGTGATCCATCTGGCCGCCATCGCCTCGGTCGAGAAATGCAATATCGACTGGGTCGAATCGCACCGCACCAACCTGACCGGCACCCTGACGGTGATGGAGCGGGCGCGGGAGGCGGCGGCGACCCCGCTGCCGGTGGTCTGGGCGTCCTCGGCGGCCATCTACGGGGCCGCGCGCACCCTGCCGATCTCCGAACAGGCGATTCCCGCGCCGATGTCGCCCTACGGGGCCGACAAGCTGGGCGGGGAGCTGCATGGCGGGGCAGCGGCGGCGATCTTCGGGTTGCCGAACACGGCGATGCGCTTCTTCAACGTCTACGGTCCCGGGCAGGACCCGCGCTCGCCGTATTCGGGCGTGATCTCGATCTTCGCGGACCGGCTGGCGGCGGGGCAGGGCATCACGATCAATGGCGACGGGGGGCAGACCCGGGATTTCGTGTATGTGGGCGATGTCGTCCGCGCGCTGATGGCCGCCTTCGACCGGCTGCTGCGCCGCCGCCGGCTGGAGCAGGACGCCCGCTTCGACGCCGTGAACGTCTGCACCGGGCGCGCGGTGACGATCACGGCCCTGGCCGAGACGCTGCGCGACCTGACCGGCAGCGCGGGCGCGATCGCCTACGGCGCAGCCCGGGACGGCGACATCCGCGATTCGGTCGGCGATGCGGCGCGGTTGCAGCGCCTGCTGGGCATCCGCGCCGAAACGCGGCTGGAGCAGGGATTGCAGGCCCTGCTGGACACACCCGCCGACGCGGTCGCGCTGATCGGGTGATCCGCCCCGATTTCGACCGCTCTCCCGAAGAGATCGCCGGCCTCTACAAGTGACGGTGGGGCATGGAGTTGTTCTTCGAGCGGTTCGAGCAGAACCTGAAAATCAAACGCTTCCCGGCGGAGAACCCCAAGGCTGTCAGGCTCCGGATCGTTACCGCCCTGATCGCCTGCGTCCTGCTCAACCCCGTGCATCGAAGCCAGCGGATCACCATCCCGCTTGTCAAACCGCCGGAAAGATTACGGCCTGCTTTCCCGGACAGTAGTGGCCGGCGGCATCATTCCGGAATCAGGAAACTCTCCGTAACGGACGATAGGGGAATCCAGGCTTCGGGCCGGAGCGATTGTGCGCCGGAGGATGCGATACCGTCGAGCACGGGGGCGTAGACCACCGCGCCCCCCGCCGGGCCGCTCGCCGCGACCGTCACGCCCTGTCCGCCATCGGATATCGGGGCCGCGACCGCCTGCACCACCCCGTCCGCGCCCGTATCGGCGAAGTTCAGGGGCTGACCGTATTGCAGCACGTCCTGCACCGGATAGGCCGTCGCCACGGTCGTGTACGCGAGCGGGGCGGGATCGGGGATCACGGCCACCGTCTCCACCACCGGCACCGGCACCGGGTCGAGCGGTGCCTGCGCGATATAATCGGCATTCTCGACCGATGCGGAGACCGGTGCCGTGCCGTTCCCGTCAAGCGAGGCGGTGGCGATGTAGACGGGTTCCGCCACGGGGTCGAGCGATGCCAGATACGTCTCGTAGGAACCGACGGTCCGGTACGCCTCCGCCGATTCGACCTCTCCGGACAGTTCCGGCGACAGGGCCGCCAGCGGGTCGCTCCCGGGCATCATCACCGGGGCGGTTTCGACATCGATGGTGACGGAATAGGGCGCGGGGGGCGCGACGGGGGGCGTTTCCGCGACGGCCTCCACCACCTGCGCCACGACGGGCGATTCGGTAACGGGGGGTGCGAGGACGGGCGGCGCGACGGCAAGCGGTTCGACCCGCTCGCGGGTGACGCCGGCGACGCGATCGGGCGTGTCGGCGATGGTCTTGCGCGTTGCCTGCACCACCTGCGTGGCACGGCTGCGGTCCCGGAAGGCTGCGCGCACTTCGTCCAGCCCGACACGGGCATAGGGATTGTCCGGGTCCGCCTCCAGCGCGATCTCGAAATAGGCCTCGGCCCGGGGCAGGTTGCCGGCGTTATAGGCGTCGTAGCCGCGCGAGGCCGCGAATTCGGGGGACAGGACCCGCGCCTCCTCGCTCGATTTCGCGCATCCCGCAATCAGGGCGATCGCACCGACCGCACACAGAACCCTAGCCGACATGACGTATCCTTCCAGACCGATTACGCGAAACCCTGAACATCGAATGTTACAATTCTGCGAAATTCCCGATGATTCTGCAACGCCGCAAGATTTGCGCCATGCGGTGGGCGCCACGCGGTGGCCGCCACGCGGTGGGCGCCCTGCTTCGAGCGACGGGATCGCACAGATTGACCTTGCAAAAGATTCCCCGGGGCGGCTTGGATGCGGGTTCGTAGTCCCGTGACGAGGTCAGACCGTGCTGCACCGGCTTTCTTCCCCGTATCGGCGGGCCTTGCTCGCGGCCCTGCTGGGGCTTGTCGTGGCCCCCCCGGCGGCGAGGGCGGAGACGGCGACCGTGGCGGTGGCGGCGAATTTCACGGTGACGCTCGAAAGACTGGCGGCGGATTTCGCCGGGGACGGCGCGCATGCCATCCGCATCGTCACCGGCTCGACCGGCAAGCTCTACACCCAGATCCTGCACGGCGCGCCCTTCGACCTGTTCCTCGCCGCCGATACCCTTCGCCCCGACCTGCTGGTATCCGGGGGGCTGGCGCAGGACCGGCGCACCTATGCGGTCGGGCGGCTGGCGCTGTGGAGCCGGGAGGGCGAGGCGTCGGAGGCGACGCTGCGCACGGCCCCGCGCCTCGCCATCCCCAACCCCGACCTCGCCCCCTACGGCGCGGCGGCGATGGAGGTGCTGGCGCATTTCGGGCGGGTCGGGGCGGATGCGCCCGCGCTGGTGACGGGCGAGAACGTGGGGCAGGCGCTGGCCATGCTGGCCACCGGAAACGTGGATCACGGGCTGGTGCCGCTGTCGATCCGGGTCAATCCGGCCTTCGACGGCACCGGGCATCTGTGGCCGATCCCCGCCGAGGCCCATGCGCCGGTGAGGCAGGATGCCGTGCTGCTGAAGCGCGGGGCGAGGAACCCGGCGGCGGCGGCCTTCTTCGCGTTTCTGGGGTCGCAGGCGGCGCGCGCGATCATCGTCGCGGATGGTTACGAGCAGGACGGCTACGAGCCGGACAGCGCGCCGTGACGGGCCTCGATCTCGGGCCGCTGTGGCTTACGCTGCGGCTGGCCGGGGTGACGACGCTGATCCTGCTGGTGCTCGGCACGCCGCTGGCCTGGTGGCTGGCCAATACGCGCAGCCGGGCCAGACCGCTCGTCGAGGCGGTCACCGCCCTGCCCCTGGTGCTGCCCCCCACGGTGCTGGGGTTCTATCTGCTGGTGCTGCTCAGTCCCACGGCCCCGCTGGGCGGCCTGTGGGTGTCGATCACGGGCGAGGCGCTTACATTCAGCTTCACCGGGCTGGTCGTCGCCTCGATCCTCTATTCCCTGCCCTTCATGGTCCAGCCGTTGCAGGCCGCGTTCGAGCGGGTCGGGCCGGGGCCGATGGAGGCGGCGGCGTCGCTGCGGGCGTCCCGGCTGGATGCGTTCTTCACGGTGGCGGTGCCGCTGTCGGCGCGGGGCTTCCTGACGGCATCGGTGCTGACCTTCGCCCATACCATCGGCGAATTCGGGGTCGTGCTGATGATCGGCGGCAATATCCCCGGCGAGACCCGCGTGATCTCGATCGCCATCTACGAACAGGTGGAGACGCTGCGCTACGCCGAGGCGCATGTCCTGTCGGCGGGAATGCTGGTCTTCTCGTTCGTGGTGCTGGCGACGGTGTACGCGGTCAACCGGCCCCGGATGCTGGTATAGACCCTTGCAGTCCCGCCCCGGGCCTCGATCGCGTCGCGCAGCGCCGGGGCTTCCTGCCATAGCGTACCTTGTCTCGACAGGCCCCGGATCAAGTCCGGGGCGGGGCGGATATCGACGGCTTCACGGATACTTCCGGCGCGCGGTCAGCCTGCCCCCTCGATCAGTTCGATCTGGTCCACCACCACCTTCGCCTGCCGGGCCGAGGCGATGTCGATCAGCTTGCCGTCGAGCACCGCCGCGCCCTGTCCCGCCGCCTCCGCCGCGCGCATCGCGTCGAGGATGGCCCGGGCGCGGGCGACGATGTCGTCGGACGGGGTGAAGACCTCGTTCGCCACGGCGACCTGCTTGGGGTGGATCGCCCATTTCCCGACGCAGCCGAGAATGGCCGACCGCCGCGCCTGCGCCCGGTAGGCATCGGGGTCCGAGAAATCGCCGAACGGGCCGTCGACGGGCAGGATGCCGTGCTCGCGGCACGCCGCGACCATCCGCACGACCGGGTAGTGCCACGGATCGGCGGGAAAGCTGGCGCGCGTCGTCCCCGGCTCGCCATCGGCCAGCATGTCGTACCCCGCCTGCGTGCCGCCGATCCCCGTCACCTGCATCCCCATCGACGCGGCATAGTCCGCCACCCCGAAGCTCATGGATTGCAGGCGGGGCGAGCCTTGCGCGATGGCATCCAGATTCTGCGCCCCCGCCGCCGTCTCGATGATGATCTCGAAGCCGATAGGCTTCTTCCGCCCCTTGGCCCGCTCGATGGCGGTGACCAGCGCGTCGACGGCGTACAGATCCTCGGCGCAGCCCACTTTCGGGATCATGATCAGGTCGAGCCGGTCGGAGGCGCGCTCCAGCAGGTCCACGACATCCCTGTACCAGTACGGCGTGTCGAGACCGTTGATGCGCACGGACAGGGCCTTGGAATTCCAGTCCACGTCGTGGGTCGCCGCGATGATGCTCTCGCGCGCGGAATCCTTGTCGTTCGGCGCGACCGAATCCTCCAGATCCAGATTGACCACATCCGCCGCCGAGGCCGCCATCTTCTCGAACAGGGCCGGGCGCGAACCGGGGCCGAACAACTGGCAGCGGTTGGGCCGGGCCACGGGGGCGGGCTGGATCCTGAAACTCATGGCATGCTCTCCGGGGCTGATGGGTGCCGTGCAGTAGAAGCCGCACCGGAGACCTGTCAAGCATCCGCGAAGCGCAGTCCGGGGGCCGGGAGGGGGCCCGACCCCCGATGACACGTCCGATATGGGTCGGCTGGATACGCATCGGACGCGCCGTCCGCCCCTGCGCATGTCATGGCGAACGGGGCTTGTACGCCGCCGCCGCCCCGATCCGTCGATTTTTTTCCGGTCGGGCGGAAAGGCGTCTGCGGGATGCCTGATTCCGCCAACCTTAACCTATGCCGGTGTAGTCACGGGGCATGAGTTGCAAGGCTGTGCGCAGATCAGGTCTTTTCCGGCATGCCGTGGGCGCGATACTCGCCTTCGCGTCGTTCTGCCATGCGCCGGGCGAGGCCGGCGCCGCGACGAGCGGCCGGGAGGTGCTGACGAACGGCGCGGTGGTCGAGTGGCAGGTGGGCGAGGCGGTGGAGGGGCCGAAGCTGGGCCTGTCCGTCCCCGCCTTCGCGACCTGGACGCGCGACGGCTTTGCCGAGGCGGTACCGATCGTGATGCACAGCGATGCGCTGGCCATGGTCGATGCGTGGCAACTGGGCATCTATCGCGCGGGGGACACGCAGTTCGCCCGCCCCCTGCGCCTGTTCACGGGGACGGCCCGGTCGCTGGATACCCCCCTGCAATGGTTCGGCGATGTCGAGGACGGCCCGCCGCTGCGCCCCGGCGAGACGCTGCTGGTGCGCCTGGGCATCCGGGACGTGGCGGGCAATGTCGATCATCTGGCCCCGCAGGAAATCCTGATCGCGCGCTATGCCATGCGGGCCGAGCGGCGGAACGTGCGGGCGGTCGAGGCGGCCCGGGCGCGCCTGCTGGCCGAGGGCGAGCGTCCGGCGGGGGCGCACGCGCCCTTGCGCGGCCATGCCCTGACCCTGACGCTGGAGGGATGGCCCGACAGCGAGGAGCCGCGCGCCTCGGGCGGGGCGTTCCGGCGTGCGGGAGAGACCTGGACCCTGCGCCAGACCCTGCCCCCCGGGCGTCACGACGTGGTGATCCAGTCCACCCGCCGCATCATCGGCGGCACCCGCGCGGTGCCGGTGGGGATCGTCGCCGTCGACATGCCGGATACGCCCCTGTTTGAGGTGGCGGTCAAGGGAACCGCCAAGCTGGTCAAGACCCCCGCGACCCCGGAGGATGCGGGTGCGGCGGGGGGCATCGCGCCGGTCTGGACCGTCTCCGGCGGGCGGGCGATCTCGCGGACCCTGACGAATCGCGAAGCGGGGGAGGATCGTCTCGCCCTGGCGCTGCTCTCCGCCGCGCTGCCCGTGAACATGGCGACGGACGAGCGCCGGCGCCGGGTGTTCCTGTCCGCCTATGACGGCATCACGGCGTCCTGGCCCGCAGGCTACGACGCGGCCGGGCGCATTCCGGCCGAGCCGTCGCAGCGGCGCATGGCGGTGTCCTATGCCGTGCCGCAGGTGCCGGAGCTGTTCCTGCCGCATACCGACATCGCGCCGGACAGCGTGGTGCTGAGGATCGACGGGGAGGCCGAAGCGCTGGTGCCGATCCGGGACTACTTCGTGAATGCGGGCGAGGGGCGAATCCTGCTGGGGAGTGCGGCCTTCCGGCGGTTTGCCGCGCAGCCCGGGGCGCTGCTGACCGCGCGCTACACCGTGCCGACCTTCGCCCCCGATATCCCGGTGGGCGCGCCCCTCCAGGATGGCGGGACCGGCCATGACGAACGCTGGTCCGTCGCCGACCCGGTCCCCTCCGCGCCCCCGCCGCAGGAGGACGAAGGGCTGGTCGGCACATTGCTGGGATGGGTGCGCGGGCTGGTCGAGGCGCGGTGATCGGGGCCGGTCGGTGCCTTGCGCCTTGATTCGCGGGATGAAATCCGCACGGCACCGGGGGCGGTCGCGGGGGGTGCCGGTCGATTGGGACTTTTCTATCGCCGCCGGTCTTGCTAGTCCTGATCCCCGTAGAAAGCATCGACGCAGCATTTCGGGGAGCGACGAGCCGTGCCCTCTCTCAGACACGCCCATGCCGTTGTGATCCTCGCTCTGGCGGGGATGGCGTCCCTGCCCCCGGTCGCCCGCGCGCAGACGGGTCGCACCACGACCATCGTTCTGGCGTCGGATATCGGGGGGCGGGGCGTGGTCGCGCAGGCGTATGCCGATCCCGCGCGCCGCCGCGTCGACCGCACCATCGTGACCCCCTTCGACCCCGCGCGCCGCATCATCGCCCGCCCGGACGGTCTGGAGAGCGCCGCGCCGCCGCGCGCCGCCGCGCCGGTTCCGGCCCCGGCCTCGGCCCCGACCATCCGCCCCGCCGCCGCGACCGTCCCCGCCATCCCTCCGGCGGCGGATCGTTTCGTCGATATCGGCGTCCTCGACCTGACCGCCCCTGCGCCGCCCCGGCCCGTACCGCAATCCGGCATCGTCGCGACCGAGCCTTTCGTTGCCGCGCCGGGCGTCGCCACGCCGGGCGTCGCCGCGCCGGGGGCCTTCGTCCATATCGGCTCGTATGACGGCTCCTCCACGATTTCGCCCGATTGATCGCCCAAGACACGGGTATTGCCGGGCCGCAGCCGGAACGATACCCTTGGTCGAACCGTTCGCATCGCATGTCCCCGACCGACGAAAGCCAGACGAGATGAATCCCAGACTGATCCGCACCCTCGCCTTCGTCGTTCTGGTCGGCATCGTCTTCGCGGCGTCCTGCGCGACGTTCGCGCAGGTCGGCTGACCCATGCTCCAGTTCATTTCCCAGTACAAGGAGTCTCGGCGATGAGCGGCGAATCCGGCGACAAGCCGCCCTATGTCCCCAATTCCGCGCAACGCTACGGCGGGGCCGATGCCAAGCCTGCCGCCCGGGCGGGGCTGCGCAATGCCCTGCGCCTCGACACGCGCGGCCAGCGCCGGGTGCGGTTCCGGAAACGCACGTGGTTCCTCGTCGCCGCCGCCACGCCGCTGCTGTTCGCCGCCGTGGGGGCGCTGGTTTCCGGCAATGCCATCGGCATGGCGACATCCCTCGGCCTGTTCGCGTCCTTCGCCTTCGGGGCCTATCTGATCCGGCAGGGGGGCGAGGCGGAGGAGGCGTATCTGGACCGCACCTATGCCTCGCCCCCCGCCACGCCGCGCAAGCTGATCGGCTCGCTGGTACTGGGGGCCGCCACGGCGATGACGGGGCTGTTCGGCTGGGATATCGGCGTGATCCAGTCCGTCGGGATGGGGGCGCTGGCCGCCGGGGCCTCCGTCCTGACCTTCGGCTTCGACCCCCTGCGCGCCAAGGGCGAGATTTCCCTGTCCGGCGTCACCCCCCGGATGGTCGAGGAGGCGATGACCGAGGCCGAGGAGCGGATCGAGGGGATCGAGCGCGCCGCCGCCGATATCGTCGACGCGCCGCTGCGGGATCGCCTCGCCAAGATCACCGCCCGGGGCCGCGATATCCTGGCGCGGATCGAGCAGGACCCCTCCGATCTGCGCCGGGCGCGCAAGTTCCTGAAGGTGTATCTCGACGGCGCGCTGGAGGCGACGCGCAAATACGCGCGCAGCCAGCACGATCTCGGCGACAGCGACATGTACCTGAAATTCCGCAGCCTGCTCGACGACATGCAGGCGACCTTCGACCAGCAGCACGAAAAGCTGCTGACCAACGACCGCATCGATCTGGATGTCGAGATCGACGTGCTGGCCGAACGGCTGAACCGCGAAACCGTGCTGCAATAACCGACCGAACCCGAGAAGGAGGCATGGATCGCCATGGCCGTTGAAGACACCACCGATGCGCTGCGCACCCGAACCGCCCTGGCCATCCGCGAGGCGGACGAGATCATCACCATGACCCCGCCGCCCCCCGCGCAGGAACTGATCACGCTCCAGACCGCCGCCCCGCAGGAGGCCGCCGCCATCCAGGCGCGCATGGCCGAAGTCGACATGGCGAACACCCAGACGATCATCAAGTTCGGCTCGAAGGCGCAGGAAGACCTGACCGCGATTTCCGACGAGATGCTGGACGGCGTGCGCAACAAGGATGTCGGCCCCGCCGGCGACAGCCTGCGCAAGATGGTCAATACCATTCGCGGCTTCGATGTCAGCGAACTGTCCCCGGGCGGGAAGCCGGGCTTCCTGGCGCGTATCTGGGCGTGGATCATGGGCAAATCCGCCTCGACCGCCGATTTCGTGTCCCAGTACGAAGAGGTGCGCGGCCAGATCGACAAGGTGCAGGACGAGTTGCTGACCCACGAGACCAAGCTGCTGAAGGACATCAAGTTCCTCGACAAGCTGTACGATTCGTCCCTGTCCTTCTACGACGAACTGGCCCTCTACATCGCGGCGGGCGAGGCGAAGCTGGCCGATCTGGATGCCAACGACATCCCCGCCAAGGAACGCTACGTCGCCGAAGCGCCCGAGAACGACGGCGTGCTGCGCGCCCAGGAACTGCGCGACCTGCGCGCCGCCCGCGACGATCTGGAGCGCCGGGTCCACGACCTGAAGCTGACGCGGCAGGTGACGATGCAGTCGCTGCCCTCGATCCGTCTGGTGCAGGAGAACGACAAGTCCCTCGTCAACAAGATCAACTCGACCCTCGTGAACACCGTGCCGCTGTGGCAGACGCAGCTGGCGCAGGCCGTCACCATCCAGCGGTCGCGCGATGCGGCGGGGACGGTCAAGGACGCGACCGACCTGACGAACGAATTGCTGACCAAGAACGCCGACAATCTCCAGATGGCCAATCGCGAGGTGCGCGAGCAGATGGAGCGCGGCGTGTTCGACATCAACGCGGTCAAGCAGGCCAACCAGCGCCTGATCGACACCATCAACGAAAGCCTCGCCATCGCGGACGAGGGCAAGAAGAACCGCGCCGCCGCCGAACTGGAACTGGTGAAGATGGAGGAGGAGCTGAAGAAGACGCTGTCCTCCGCCAAGTCCCGGGGCGACGGCACCGGCGACAATGTCGGAATCGCGGCGGGGTGATCGGCATGCGGGCATTTCCGGGTATCGTTCTGGCCGTCTGCACCCTCGCGATGGCGGGGTGCGGGCGGCCGGTTTCCGATCTGCCGTTGCAGCAGCCGCGCGCCAGTACGCTGGGGGTGATGCCGCCCGACGTGCTGGCCCCGGCGGACCGGGTGACGCTGCCCTTCCTCGCCGCCCGCCCGCGCGTCGAGCCGCCGTATTCGAACTCGCAACTCCTGCGCAACTTCCTCTCCATCGCGTTGCAGGCCGAGGCGGCGGACGATATCGGGGCCGATGGCGGCATCGCGATTTCCAAGTGGGACAGCCCCGTCCGCTATCGCCTCGCCGGGGCGCAGACGCGCGACCGGGTGCAGATCGCGGCCTTCTCGCAGCACCTGTCCAACATCACCGGTCTCGATATCCGCGAGGCGGGGGAGGTCGAACGCTACAACATGGATATCCGCTTCGTGCCCGTCGCCTTCCGCGCCGCCGAGATGCGCGAATTGCTGGCGACCCAGTGGCTCGGCCCCCGGGTGGCCAATCTCGCGACCGGGTGGCGCGATCACGAGATGGACCGGTGCTTCACCCTGACGACCCGCGATCCGCAATCGGGGGTGACCGGCACCGCGCATGTGTTCATCAAGGACGAACTGCCCCTGATCTGGCGCGAGACCTGCATCATCGAGGAACTGACCCAGAGTCTGGGCCTGCTCAACGACGACCCGCGCGCCTCGCCCTCGATCTTCAACGACGACGGGGCGTATCAGGCGCTGACCTCCCATGACGAATTGCTGCTGCGCGTCCTCTACGACCCCCGCATCCGCCCCGGCATGCGCCGCCGCAGCGTGGTGCCGCTGGCCGAGGAAGTGATCGCCGAAATCAGGCCGGGGGGCGACGATGCGGAGTAACGTGATGCGGAGGGACGTGATGCGCAGTAACGCGATGCGGGATAACGCGGCGAGGATCGGAACCGGGGCGATTCTCGCGCTGCTGCTGGCGGGGTGCGGGGGCGCGTCTCCCCCCTCCGCCGGGCCGGAGCTGGCCAGCCTGTACGACCGCGCCGAGATCCTCTACCGCACCGAGGCGCGCTTCCGCACGGATTACGACCCGCTGGATGCGCCCCTGGATATCGCGACCGTCGAGCGCAATTTCCTGAAACTCGCCTTCAACAGCGAGCCGCAGGTGGTCGAGGACCGGATCATCGTGGAGGGCGAGGCGGTGCAGTTGCTGCGCTGGCCGTCGGATGTGCGCTATGCCACCGCCGGGATGTTCCCCGCCGATACCGCGCATCTCGACGCCCTCGCGCAGCGGATCGGCGCGGTCATCGGCCGCCGGGTGGTGCCGACCCCCGATCTGGGGCGGGCCGAGATCAAGGTCTGGATCCTGGCCGAGGCCGACCGCGCGGTGCTGCGCGCGACGGTGGCGCAGCGGTTCGGCGACTCGCTCGGGGCCTTCATCGCGGCATGGACGGAGCGGCCCGAACTGCCCTGCATCGGCATGATCTCCACCGATCCGGTGGATGACAGCCTCGCGGTCGGATTGATCTTCATCAAGGCTGAACTGGGCGGCGATTTCCGCCGCGCCTGCCTGACGGAGGAGTTCGCGCAGGTCTTCGGCCTGATCAACGACGATGCCGAGGCGCGCCCCTCGATCTTCAACGATGACCAGGAGTTCATTGAATTGACCCGCCACGATGAATATCTGCTGAAGGTGCTGTACGATCCGAGGCTGCGGGCAGGAATGACCGAGGCCGAAGCGCGCCCCCTGGTGCGCCGGATCGTGCGAGATATCCCCGGCCTCGCCACGGCCGTTTACTAGGAGAACAGCCAGATGAGCCTGTGGGACCGCCTTACCGGAGAATTCATCGACGTCATCGACTGGACGACCGATGACGGCGACACGATGGTCTGGCGCTTCGAGCGCTACGGCAACGAGATCAAGCACGGGGCCAAGCTGACCGTGCGCGAGGGGCAGACCGCCGTGTTCGTCAACGAGGGGCAGGTCGCCGACGTCTTCCCCCCCGGCATGTACATGCTGGAGACGAACAACCTCCCCGTCCTCTCGACGCTTCAGCACTGGGACCACGGGTTCCAGTCGCCGTTCAAGGCGGAGATCTACTTCGTCAGCCTGAAACAGTTCACGGACATGAAGTGGGGGACCAAGAACCCCGTGATGCTGCGCGACAGCGATTTCGGCCCGACGCGCCTGCGCGCCTTCGGCACCTATGCGATGCGGGTCGAGGACCCGAAGGTCTTCCTGCGCGAGATCGTCGGCACGGACGGGGAGTTCACCACCTCCGAGATTCAGGGCCAGTTGCGCAATATCATCGTCTCGCGCTTCTCCAACGCCATCGCGTCCTCGGGGATTCCGGTGCTGGATCTGGCGGCGAACTACGACGATCTGGGCAAGTTCGCGGGCCTGAAGATCGGCGAGGAGATGAAGGAATACGGGCTGGCGCTGACGAAACTGCTGGTCGAGAACGTCTCGCTGCCGCCGGAGGTCGAGAAGGCCATGGACCGGCGCACGCAGATGGGCGTCATCGGCGACCTCCAGAAATATACCCAGTTCCAGGCCGCCGAATCGATGCGCGCCGCCGCCGAGAATCCGGGCGAGGGGGGCGGTGCCGCCTCCGCCGGGATCGGGGCCGGGATCGGCATGGCGATGGGCGGCATGATGGGCAATGCGATGGGGGGCATGGGGGGCGGCGGTTCCGCGCCTCCCCCCCTGCCGCAGGGCAGGCAGTGGCACGTGGCGATCGACGGCGCGGCCAGCGGACCCCACGACGCGGGCGCGCTGGCGGCCATGGCCGGCGGCGGCACGCTGACCCGCGACAGCCTCGTCTGGACCGACGGCATGGCCGGCTGGGAGCGTGCGAGTTCGGTGCGGGATCTGGACCGGCTCTTCGGCGCGGCCCCGCCCCCGCTGCCGCCCGCCTGAAAGCCGGACAGCGGCCTTGCCCCCTGCCCGGGGCCGGGGGGGCAGGGCGTCCTGCGTACCGTAAACGTCCTTGTAACTTTCCCGGTGATGGGACAGGGTGCGCGCCGTAAAACGACGTCGACCATGAGGATCGCGAATGCCAGACCCTGAATCCTCCGGCCCCGCCGATACGCGGAAATGGACCCGCGTCCTGCTCAAGATTTCGGGCGAGGCGCTGATGGGCGACCAGGGCTACGGCGTCCACCCCCCCACGGTCCAGCGCATCGCCGCCGAGATCTACGCGGTGCAGCAGCAGGGGATCGAAATCTGCCTCGTCATCGGGGGCGGCAACATCTTTCGCGGCCTGTCCGCCGCCGCCTCGGGGATGGAGCGGGCCTCCGCCGATTACATGGGCATGCTGGCCACCGTCATGAACGCGCTGGCGATGCAGAGCGCGCTGGAGGCGCTGGGCGCCGAAACCCGCGTGATGTCGGCCATCCCGATGCAGGCGGTCTGCGAGCCGTATATCCGCCGCAAGGGCATGCGCCACCTTGAGGAAGGCCGCATCGCCATCTTCGCCGCCGGGATCGGCAACCCGTTCTTCACCACCGACACCGCCGCCGCGCTCCGCGCGATCGAGATGGGCTGCGATGCCCTGCTCAAGGGTACGCAGGTGGACGGGGTCTATGATTCGGACCCCAAGAAGAACCCGGACGCCGTGCGGTTCGACGCCGTCACCTACCAGCAGGTGCTGGCCGACAACCTCAACGTCATGGACGCCACCGCCATCGCGCTGGCCCGCGACAACAAGCTGCCCGTCGTCGTCTTCGACCTGCACCAGAAGGGCGGCTTCGCCTCGGTCTTGTCGGGGATCGGCAAATCGACCATTGTACGAGAAAGCTGACCACCATGGATGTTTCCGATGAGTGACGACACCGAAATCGACCTCGACGATCTGGGCCGCCGCATGGACGGCGCGCTGTCATCGCTGTCCGGCGAGTTCGCCACCCTGCGCACGGGCCGCGCGACCGCCAGCATGCTCGACCCCGTGATGGTCGATGCCTACGGCGCGAACACCCCGATCAACCAGGTCGGCACCATCAACGTGCCGGAGCCGCGCATGGTGACCATCGCGGTCTGGGACAAGGGACTGATCAAGGCGGTCGAGAAGGCGCTGCGCGAATCCGGCCTCGGCATCAATCCGCAGGTCGACGGCACGCTGTTCCGCCTGCCGATCCCCGAACTGAACGAGGAGCGGCGCGCCGAACTGGCCAAGGTCGCCGCCCGGTACGCCGAATCCGCCCGGGTCGCCGTGCGCAACGTGCGCCGCGACGGGATGGACCAGGTGAAGAAGGCGAAGAACGCCAACGATATCTCCGAAGATGACCAGAAACTTTACTCCGATGAAATACAGGAGATGACAGACAGCCACATCGCCAAGGTCGACGAGGCGCTGGCCGCGAAGGAAAAGGAGATCATGCAGGTCTAAGCTCCTTCGCATGAAACTTGGGCCTGCGGGCCGGAACAGGAAGAATCCAGATGCGCAGATTGTTGCCCGGCCTCAATGCCGTCACGGCGAACGACACGCCCGAAACGGCAGACCCGCTCCCGTTGCCCGCCCATGTCGCGATCATCATGGACGGCAACGGCCGCTGGGCCACGGGCCGGGGCCTGCCGCGCATCGCCGGCCACAAGCGGGGCATCAACTCGGTGCGCAAGATCACCCGCCATGCCAAGGCGCGGGGGGTCAAGTACCTGACGCTGTTCGCCTTCTCGACCGAGAACTGGTTGCGCCCCAAGGAGGAGGTCCACGGCCTGTTCGACTTGTTCCGCTACTACATGCGCCGCGAATGCCGCACGCTGGCGCGCGAGGGCGTGCGCATCCGCTTCATCGGCGACCCCTCCGAAATGCCGAAGGACATCCAGTCGATGATGGTCGAGGCGGAGGAGATGACCTCGACCGGTGCGACCATGACCCTGATCATCGCCCTCAACTACGGCTCGCGGGCCGAGATCGTGACGGCGACGCGGCGGCTGGCGGCCCGGGCCGCAGCGGGCGAGATCGCCCCCGAGGCGATCGACGACGCGATGATCGCCGCCGAACTGAACACCGCCGGTTTCCCCGACCCCGACCTGATCATCCGCACCAGCGGCGAGCAGCGGCTGTCCAACTTCCTGCTGTGGCAGGCCGCCTATTCCGAGTTCCTGTTCACCGACCGCCACTGGCCCGATTTCGACGAGCAGTCGCTGGACGAATGCCTGGAACTGTACTGCACCCGCGACCGCCGTTTCGGCGGGCTGCGCAAGTCGGGCTAGCGGCATGGCGGGCGTCCGGACCGGATCGGCTGTTGCCGCAGACCTGCCCCGACCCGACCGGGCCGCGGCCTGATGCGGTTCGGGAGCGATCTGCGCCAGCGGGTGATTTCGGGCTTTCTGCTGGCCGCGACGGCGGCCATCGCGGTCGTGCTGGGCGGCTGGGTCAATGCGCTGTTCGTCGCGCTCGGCACCGGGGTCATGGCGTGGGAGCTGACCCGCATGACCCGGGGCGTCCTGGGGTTCCGGCTCGTCGGGGCGATCCTCGCCTTCGTCGCCGGGTTCCAGCGGCGCACGGTGCCATCCGAACTGGCCGAATAGAGAAACGCGCCATCGGCCGAAAACCGCACTGCTTGTACGGGGGCGCGGTGGCCCTTGAGCATGGCAATGGCTTGACGCGTTTCGAGATTCCAGAGGCCGACCACGCCATCCCACCCCGCGCTGGCCGCAATCATGCCGTCGGGTGTTATCGCGATATCAAGAACTTTGCCTTGATGCCCTTCGAGGGTGGCGATGACTTTTTGTTGATCAAGTGACCACAGGATCAGATCGAAATCATCACCGGCAGAAAGCGCGAAGGCATCGTCGGGCAGGAAAATGGCGACATTTGCCGCGGCTTCATGACCCTCCAGCCAGATTGGGTCAGCCTGACCGTCAAGGGACCAATAGCCCACTGAATTGTCAAAACTCGCCGTCAGAGCGTGGAGGCCATCGGGTGACACCGACACACTGCGAACGGGGCCTCCGTGGCCTTCAAGCTGACGATAGCCATCGGCGAAGGCGGGCGTCATAAAGCCAAACACGAGTGGCAGGAGCGCGAGGATGCGCACGCGCAGACCTCTTATTCCGCCGGTGTCGGTTTCTTGGGCGCGCGCAGGGGCATCGTGCGCGTGCTCGGCCTGCTGGCGCCGGCGGGGCGGGGGATTTTGCCCTTCTTCTCGAGTTTGGTAACCCACAGATCGTGGTGTTCGCGCGCCCAGTTCAGGTCGACCTTGCCGCTGCCCATGGCCGAGAACGCGCCCTGCATCCCGACCGA
>ENA-ORXT01002918-ORXT01002918.1-marine-metagenome-genome-assembly--contig:-NODE-2918-length-19639-cov-9.603875_pt1 | contig 19639 bp, 19 predicted proteins | sample MGYA00237868_ERZ511482 | MGnify/ENA metagenome assembly ERZ511482
ATCTATTCTCAGAAATAGCAGCCGAGGCCGGAACCTGGTCACAGAGAGGCATCAAAAATAGGCTCAAATGAGCCTGAGAGGCTCAAGTGAGGCGGTCAGTAGAATGCACACTAGGATTGGGTACGGACGGTAAACGTCGGCAGAGGCGAATGTCCACCAAGCGACAATGCCCGCTGGGCCATGTCTTCGGATAAATTTCCAGACTCGTGTCCCCACTACAAGTGCACTAATACGAGCGGCGGGGAGATGAAGCGCTGCATTAGCACTCGATGCGAGGGAGCTCCCCGTGGGGTCGTGAGTAACAGGTCCCTGATGTCGATTTGTTTGATCGTTTGGTGTCTCCATGCCATGGTGTGGACTCGTCGTGTTACATTCGGTACCTGTACAATAGAAAGGAAAGCTACTTGCCAAGCAAGAATCCCTTCGTGGTAGGTTGCAACGAGCTCGATCAGAAACCCAACAGCAGCCATAGAGCTGTCGCGAGCAGCAGTCAAATGGGCTTCCCGAGGATGGCTCAGGCACCACTGCCGTGCTTTGTGCTTCATTGAACATCTCTCTCAGTTCGAATGCACTTGTAATCCCGCCCCTTTCTGATAAGCGTGTGCTACTGACGCGTGTTGTCAGAATTCCGCAGCGTCCAGTGGTGCGGACAACGAGGCCTCCCAAATCGGAAAGGACGCACTTCGGCAACACACAGCTTTCCCTTGGGCAGTCGTTTCCAGAGCAATCTACCCACGATGGCCATTGTTTTAGGGGCACTACTTTCTGACGTTGACACAGTTGGCAAGTTCACATGTGAGGCCACTTTGCTCTTGGGCAACGCATATTTGTACGCCACAGCGAACTGCAGGCTTGGACTTCAATCCAGTCAATCCGGACCCGTTCTTGTCTCGCACGTGAGCGACCCCTTAGGCTGTATCGTACGCGTGTTCTTGTCCAGAAAACGGCGACGCCAACAGTCTGGGGTGTCACTACGAGCGTCCAGGTGCCAGTCGTACATGCCAGTGATGGCGGACGCTCCGGCCACGCTGTCGGCCGCGACATTTCTGCACACGGCACGGGCGGCAGGCTGGGACAGATGGCGCGCGCGTCATCCCCTTATGTAGCTCAGGAGGGCAACATCTGATGCCGCTTCAGATATCATAGATTGACAGCAATAACTTAAGGATCCATGGCAGCTATCCTCTGTGCTGCAGCAGCTGTCTCGCAGTTGCGTCCTATGATTCCCGGATCACGGCCGTCAAGCGGCCCTGGGCACTTGGACAACCCTCTTTCCAGTGCTTTGGCGCGCGACTGGGCGTTCAGAGCCGGCGCTTATGATCACAGGTGTTGTTCTTGATGTCGAGATGAGTTCAGAAATAGACCAGGCTGCATCCCGTGGCTACATACAGTCCAACAGCACTAGAAATTGTCCAGGCGACAGTGGCTGTCGGCTCGTTAGCCTCGTAGAGCAATTGCCGATCCCCGAGTTTGGTCCTGGGGGACAGAGACAGAGACTGACCGTGAATAACAGCACTCTTTTGGTCTCCAACGACAGTAAGTCAGAATCGAAGCCAAGAGACAGCCCGGATTCGGTGCCAGGACTTGGCATCCAGCAAAACTCACCATTTGTTGCCGCTTGATCCGATTTTCTTGGCCCAGAGCAAGCTGCCCACGCGAGATGTGGAGATTTTCTACTGTCTCCTTGCCAGAAGTGCAGAAAAAAAGAGGAGCTGATGATAATTTCCAGGCTGTATGGGCACATGTAAGCAATCAGGAGCACAAAGTCAGTCCCACGGGCGCATCGGATTGGTCGAGAGAGTCGGTCAGCAAGTCAGTCTCTGTCCACAAGGACAAAATTCGGGAATCCGCAACACCGAGCCGACTTAGACCGCCTCCTGCTCATTGTGGGCGCCGCTTTGAGCCCGCAACGGCAGTTGACTCCTGCTGGCGCTGACGAGCCGCGGCTGTCGCCGCCTCTCGCGGCGATCGCCATTTTCTGCTGCAGACAGTTGCGGCCGCCGTCCCCCATTTAGAAGTAGACACTTCCTGCCCCCACTGCGAGCAGCCGCGGCTGATGCCCCGGGCGGATGTAGCCAGCACATTCCGGCCCGTCTCCGTTCACCAGCCCAGCTGCAGGTGGCTACTGCCGCTTTTGCACGTTTGCATTGGCTACGGGTTGCTGCACCCGTAGGTCCGCTGCAATGACCGCTGTTCTCGAGCTGCGGCTATCTCTGTGTGGCGCAGGGCGTGACTTGGGATATGCGGCGACAAGTGCCGCTGCCAACGTTGTCTTGAGACATTTGCGTCTGCCGTCGACACCCCAAGAATCTCTTCCAGCAAGTCTTTCGTCTTCTTGTGAAGCGTTTTGCAGGAGACGAGCTTCAAAAGCGACCTGGCGACGGACGACACGCTTTCGGCAGTTTCTCTGTCAGCTGTTTGAGGGCGTTTTGAAGGGTTTTGGCACATTGACTTCGTTTACACGAAAGACACCGGGCAGCCAAAGTGCTCCGCGCACAGCAAAAGCAAGAGCCCAGCGGTCACTGGCGGCGTATGCACGACGCTTCTCGAAGTCGCAACACAGCGTTGTAATTCGGGACCAGGCCGACTGCGCCTACCACTACATCAGTCACAGAGCTATGACATATTCAAAAGATGTTGTGATGCCGTCGCCCGCCTCAGGCATGCCGTTGTCTCGACTGGTGCCCCACATGACGGGGGCCGGGACGAGCTTTTCGACGGCGGCCAGAATGGCTTTGAGGGCCCATGCGGTGACCGTAGTTAGAACAAGAATTCTGGAGAACGAGACAATACAGACAAGCGGGCCGATGCTGCCGGCGCCGTGTGATTGACGGGTAAGCTTGTACCGAGAGGCCATCCACAGTGATCTCGGCTGAGCGCCCACTTAGAATCTCCCAGGTCCCTTCGCGTGTCAAAGACGGCGGACTCAGTCGGATCCCGGAGCACCGTAGCAGCCCACCGGCACGGCGGCGCCATTTGGTGTACTCGACGACGTGGTCGGATCTAAGCCGATGCCACGACAGGAAGTTCTTGCATTGTGCAGTTGCTTTGGAGAACGTTTAGAGACGGCGGCTGTGTATCCGTTGCGAAAAACTGAGAGGGCACAGTGTGCGTGAGCAAACGTTGTACGTGGTATTGTCTGGTGACCAGAAAACACGAGACGGTTCGGTTGTGGAGGAAGCAAAGGGGGGCCCACCTTAAACTTCAGGCTCCTCCAACGTAGCCACAGCTGCCCTAACGCCCTAACCGACCACTAGGGTCTGGACCGGGATGATATTCAAGTCCACGGCACAAATAACACCCCCAGATGGACACGTACAAGTGCAAAGCGCGGTGGTGAGCAGCTCTTTGTGGGCGGGCGGAGCATACGCACACAGCATCCATGTTCAGACATACCCATCGCTGGAGGAGAACGACCCTGATTCGTCAACGGCCAGGGCATTGCGAGCTCAGGGCCCACCACCGCCGCTGCCTGCCGGCCCGACGTCCACGGGTATGGCGTCGGCCGCCTCTGCCGACTTCCTGGAGGGAATCTATCCCCTTGTCGTCGTTGCACGAGATGCGGATCGCCAGTCGCTCGCCAATGGCACCCTAGGCATCATGTTCTTGGCCCTCGCGGCGATCTACTTGATCGCCGACCGCGGCACGCTAGGTGGGGGACCCATCTACGTGGGGATGACGACTGTGGCCACGGTGGTCTTTGATCTCTCCTAGCCGGTACTAGGCGACGTGCTGGCTAGGAATCATGTGAGTTCTTTACATAGTCTCCTAATGCAGCTCTGCGCACTGAAAAGGCACATCCGGATCTCAAGAAATCTGAAGAAGTTTGTTGATCTCATGAAAAATCGAAGGTCTGGCCCAGAACCCTTTTCATGCGCTCTCCAGGCCAAAGCAAGTGGCCCAAGAATCTCAGGAAATCTCATTGTCGGTTGCAATGGCTTTGCGTGACTCCTGCCACACACGTTCATTGGCTTGCAATAGTACTGGCGGTAACTCCCAGCCAATAGTTTGATCGTGGCTTGTCGAACAGCCAATCCGACTTATTTTCTATGCTGTGTCGTCGGCTCTGCCTCCTCTCTCTCTACAGCTGCCATTTTTTGTAAGTTGTCAATAAACAGTTGTGACCAACGTCGCGCGCGGCCCGGCATGGAAGGCCCACAAGCATCAAAACGTGTACCAAGACAAAAGGGTAACCGAGATACCATGATGGACACCAAAGCCGAAGCCTCTTGCCTCACATTGACTTTCGCACGCTCACTGCTGGTGCTGGTCTGGCGTGGGCCGCGTTCACAACTTGCAGCACAACCTGCTCTTTGTTGTTTCTGGGCAGCACGCCTTGAAAGTACATCCTGGCGGACATACTTGTTCAATAATCTGATATATTCTGGATAGAATCCGCATTCCTACTCATATCCTTCTCGTATTGGCTGCGGATGTGTATCCTATCCTTTTTCAAGAAGTTGCGTCAAAAGTCTTATCTCATTCAAAAAATGCTGGTGTTGAGTATATCTGAGTGGTGACAAACTTGCCAGATTCATATGCCCCTGGTCGAGAGACTACACCCTGGGCGCACCGAGGCGAGGAGCGCCTCTCCATATAGCATCGCGTCCAGCAATGCGCTGTGGTCTTAGTTGGCCGGTGGAGTTTGGTCATGCACCAAGAGCGCCGCGTGAATTGCGACCAGAGGAGGCGAGGTGGCACATGGGGGCGCCAGCGGCTGCTGCATCCCTTGGTCTGATATGTGGCGCACGGCACAGCGGGGTTCGTTCCCCCCAGGATTGTGGGCACCCAGTTGTCGCACGTGACTGACTTGGCTGCCGATTCAGTGGCCATCGTGGGCGTTGACACCATGCATGCCTTGACCGTATCGATGGCAAACTGCACCAAGTGGCCGTCTAGTGCCACTTAAATGAATTTTCCTCCCAGGCCGATGGCACGGTAAGGCCCCTGTCATGTTGCGATAGGGAGACCTCAATAGGAGATTATCCGCTTCCCGCGGCTCACCGATCTGTCCGCCACGGCTGGCACGCTTGACGCCAGTGTTAGTCGTACGCGCTCCTTGGTGGCGCGTCTCAGCATCTCCTTCTGTGCGAGAGTATGGCGATTAGCCTCTATTGTTGCGCGAGGAGAGCTAGAAGCACCACGGGCACCACCTGGATGACACCGAAAACAAGGAGGGTGACAACCAGTGCGTTCGGCTTCGCCGTGCCGTTCATGTACGACACGGCCATCGGTAGCCCAAAGTCAGAATGTGGCCTTCGGAGCTCGGCGCGGGCACGCTGGTGGATCCCACTGAGGAATTTATGGTGCGGCTCACCGATTACCATTGTGTTGTGGGACTCCACGCCCCAAGGGATCATTACGGCGGCCGCTGACTTCGCCAGGGCAGCGCTCGTCGGCGGCTTAAACTGTGGCCCCTAGTCGGTGTGCATCTTTTCAGCGTAGATAAATTACGGGAGTTCCTAGATGCAGCAGTGGAGAAACCAGAAGGCGTCCAGCTCCTAGCTCTTGGCGAAGGCCGCGGCGCTCGACGTCGTGTCGTGAACGCCCACATGGACGATGGCGCTTCCGTCAATGAACATCAGGTTTTAGTATTCAGAGCTATTGAAGGACAGCTTGTCGCTAGGCATCGTTACACGGGGCAGAGACGAAGCCCGTGCCACCTGCTGGCAGATGTCACACTCCGACGTCAACCGCTTGAGCTCCTCATGCGCACTGGGTCCCGCTTAGTCCGTTTCCGCCAGGCGCATCAGCTCGGCCAGACATGTCGTCTTGTTCTTGTCGAGCTTGTTGCGACTGAGCGAAGCCAGCGTATCGGGCACTGGATGTACTGCACGCCACTGGTCGCACTGTACACATGTTAGCGGCGAGACCGAGCCCTCCAATGAGACTTGCGTGACCATGTCTATTTGAAAATCCATACGTACTTCTAGGCAGTGCGCGCCCTGCAACTGATTGCACGCACCCCTATTCGTGTTCAACATGCACATTTGAGTCATCTGTGTTTTTTGGCGAGATGCAGTAAGCGTGGTGTTGGGCAGGTTTGAAATTATGGACAATAGCAGCAGCAACCAAAGATTGATGGTTTCTTCACTAGGCTCTCTGTTGCGATCACTCGAAGACCTATTGCTGTCTTCCCAATTTTGGCCGATGCCGTCGATGTCAAGAGGGGTGATCAACTGTGCGAAACTGTTTTTCAGCCATCCAATCAGCCGAATAAAGTGGTTCGCCTAATGGGCAGTTGATCAAGACCCTGTCTTGACTTCGACCACATCGGCCAAAATTGGGAAGACAGCAATACGTGAAGCCAAGTAGCGGACTTGATGGAATCCAGTATCAAGCTCATGTGGGTGTTCGATGCAAAAGATAACGCGGGGCTCCATGGCCTCCTGAATGGCATCGCTGAGCTCCACCAGATCGTATCATGCCACTTGGCACGGGCTGGCTGCGGGCTGGCCCCGTGTCGATCGGCCCGACTCGAGCACTGAGGCTGGCCGTTCGAAGTACACCGGCTTTCCGATGGATTGGGTGCTGAGTGCATTCTGGACCATTGCACTTGACAGAGACCTGCCAGGGCCACACAGCCTACTTCTTTTCCCGTTCCTGCATCTCGCCCTGATGCACACTTGGCCAACGAGAGCACGGGGAGCCAAAACGCTATCTTGAACCGTATCTCGGTAGATAGCGATTATAGTTCGGGCGACGCCGGCTGTCGACGACACGAGCAACTGGACACGCCGCTCCGTGTTTTTGCTTCATGGACAGGGTACCATGGTCTTTGATGAACCCTGCTGGATGCTTGCGGTATCCTGGGTGCTATTTCAGGGCTTCTCTAAGAAGAAGGCCGCGCGGCGCCATGCCTGAAACCGTGCGACGGTGTAGGAATGGATTTTCGCCTACATTGCGTCGGGCGAGTGGTGTCCAGACCCGGTCTTACGCAACCGACACGCCGAGAACGTCACCTACGACTCGCTATTCCTTCAAGCCGTCAATGCCGTCATACTGTCGGACTCCCAGCAGCTGATAGGTAAAATACATGGCTTTTCTTCTCTTCTATTTACACTCGCTGGCTACCACGCCTCGTACACGACCTCTACTACGAGGCTGGACTTCGTCCTTCGGGCAACTGGCTTCTCCTACCAAAAGCAGTACCAAGTGCGCAGGGATCGCCACCAAGAGCGACAAGTGATGTTTGCGCGCGTTATTCTTTCAATTCCACACCGGCGCACCGTCTCTGTCGACGATACGCACAAGGGCGGAGGAGACGTGCGACGCAGGCGTGGCCGGTTGCTGTGTGGGTTGCGGTATGATTGCCTTTCCCGAGCCGAAAAGAACATGCTTCGAACATCGTCAATGATGGCCGTAAGGTACGAGACAGGCGTCATCCACCGTGTGACAACACCCACTCTCCCGTCGCAGAAGTCGGACGATTGACTGATATTCCTTGCAGGGCTGCTGCCAACGATGAATAAGGTCGTCCCGGGGCTGCCCTGGGCGCCTCCAGCCGAAAGGTGCGTCCTGTTACTAGACAACGCACCCACTCACACGGCTGAAGCGGACGCGTGAATTGTGGCGGCGAGTGTCTTCCCTCTGCGGCTGCCTCCCTCCAGCCCAGATCTTCAACCTATCGAGGAGAACTTCAGCGAGCTGTCAAACGTGCTGAAGACGATGCATCTTTCCTTCCCGGAGGAACCCGACGGCCTCCGCCACGCCTTAGCCATCATCTCGTTGTCGGCGGAAGTACCAAAATGAATTTCGCATCGGGAGGGAAACCATGGTCGACCGACACCACTGCGGGCCAGACTTTCCTGCCCGTGTGGGGTGCTGTAACGCAGATGGATCATTCGGCTAAAAAATGAGAGGACTGCTTTTTTGGGCCGTCACACCACCGTCACACACTAGTTTTGGACCTCGCTTTCTCCACCAATGCCCCCGTTGGCCAAACGGTACCACGTTTGGCTGCTTGGTCGGTTGGAGCCATTGGTCGAGATGCTCTTATGGTTCATGCAAGTGCACTGGCACGAGCCGTTGAAAAAGGCCATCGGGGCCGCGTGGCTGCGCTGCTCCAATGCTAACAAATGCCGACCGCAACGTCAGAGAGCTGCCACGCGCAATTGGTCACATTTCGGGCGCCAGCGCCAGTAGAACTCGGCCGACACCGACGCCGTTTACAACAGGTGGCGGATGGCAACGACCGGAATCTTCCCTAAATCCGGGCTTCGTGGCAAGCCGACGATCGGTTCCCATATAGATCGTGATCGATACTGAACGGTTTCGTATTTCACACGTCGACTTCGAGGGTCGTCATTTGGTTGGCTTCGATTCATGAAGACAAAAATGTTGGACATGTCCGGATCGGGAACTAAGTATTTGAACACGATGAGGGCCTCTTATCGAGGACGGGTTGTTCTCGAATGTTGCGGTCTCTGACCCGCTGTGGGATTTGGTGTAAACGAGTTGTCCCATTGGCTCTGTGCCACACTGAGGGGGCACTCGAGGGGTGCTGGCAGTGGCTCTCAATGAAGGGCCGGCGTGCGCGCAGGTGCGAAAATGATGCTGTGTAGGCCAGGTTCGACCGACCCGAGATTATTGGCATATTTTGCCCTGATATTGCTGATTCCCGAATTATGTCCTGGGGGACAGAGACAGAGACTGGCTCTGAATAAGAGCACTCTATTGGTTTAAAACGCTAGTAAGAAGGCATCGAAGCCAATAGAAAGCCCGCATTCTGTACCAGGACATTGCATGCAGCAGAACTCACTGTTTGTTGCCGCTTGATCCGATTTTCTTGGCCCAGAGCAAGCTGCCCACGCGAGATGTGGAGATTTTCTACTGTCTCCTTGCCAGAAGTGCAGAAAAAAAGAGGAGCTGATGATAATTTCCAGGCTGTATGGGCACATGTAAGCAATCAGGAGCACAAAGTCAGTCCCACGGGCGCATCGGATTGGTCGAGAGAGTCGGTCAGCAAGTCAGTCTCTGTCCACAAGGACAAAATTCGGGAATCCGCAACACCGAGCCGACTTAGACCGCCTCCTGCTCATTGTGGGCGCCGCTTTGAGCCCGCAACGGCAGTTGACTCCTGCTGGCGCTGACGAGCCGCGGCTGTCGCCGCCTCTCGCGGCGATCGCCATTTTCTGCTGCAGACAGTTGCGGCCGCCGTCCCCCATTTAGAAGTAGACACTTCCTGCCCCCACTGCGAGCAGCCGCGGCTGATGCCCCGGGCGGATGTAGCCAGCACATTCCGGCCCGTCTCCGTTCACCAGCCCAGCTGCAGGTGGCTACTGCCGCTTTTGCACGTTTGCATTGGCTACGGGTTGCTGCACCCGTAGGTCCGCTGCAATGACCGCTGTTCTCGAGCTGCGGCTATCTCTGTGTGGCGCAGGGCGTGACTTGGGATATGCGGCGACAAGTGCCGCTGCCAACGTTGTCTTGAGACATTTGCGTCTGCCGTCGACACCCCAAGAATCTCTTCCAGCAAGTCTTTCGTCTTCTTGTGAAGCGTTTTGCAGGAGACGAGCTTCAAAAGCGACCTGGCGACGGACGACACGCTTTCGGCAGTTTCTCTGTCAGCTGTTTGAGGGCGTTTTGAAGGGTTTTGGCACATTGACTTCGTTTACACGAAAGACACCGGGCAGCCAAAGTGCTCCGCGCACAGCAAAAGCAAGAGCCCAGCGGTCACTGGCGGCGTATGCACGACGCTTCTCGAAGTCGCAACACAGCGTTGTAATTCGGGACCAGGCCGACTGCGCCTACCACTACATCAGTCACAGAGCTATGACATATTCAAAAGATGTTGTGATGCCGTCGCCCGCCTCAGGCATGCCGTTGTCTCGACTGGTGCCCCACATGACGGGGGCCGGGACGAGCTTTTCGACGGCGGCCAGAATGGCTTTGAGGGCCCATGCGGTGACCGTAGTTAGAACAAGAATTCTGGAGAACGAGACAATACAGACAAGCGGGCCGATGCTGCCGGCGCCGTGTGATTGACGGGTAAGCTTGTACCGAGAGGCCATCCACAGTGATCTCGGCTGAGCGCCCACTTAGAATCTCCCAGGTCCCTTCGCGTGTCAAAGACGGCGGACTCAGTCGGATCCCGGAGCACCGTAGCAGCCCACCGGCACGGCGGCGCCATTTGGTGTACTCGACGACGTGGTCGGATCTAAGCCGATGCCACGACAGGAAGTTCTTGCATTGTGCAGTTGCTTTGGAGAACGTTTAGAGACGGCGGCTGTGTATCCGTTGCGAAAAACTGAGAGGGCACAGTGTGCGTGAGCAAACGTTGTACGTGGTATTGTCTGGTGACCAGAAAACACGAGACGGTTCGGTTGTGGAGGAAGCAAAGGGGGGCCCACCTTAAACTTCAGGCTCCTCCAACGTAGCCACAGCTGCCCTAACGCCCTAACCGACCACTAGGGTCTGGACCGGGATGATATTCAAGTCCACGGCACAAATAACACCCCCAGATGGACACGTACAAGTGCAAAGCGCGGTGGTGAGCAGCTCTTTGTGGGCGGGCGGAGCATACGCACACAGCATCCATGTTCAGACATACCCATCGCTGGAGGAGAACGACCCTGATTCGTCAACGGCCAGGGCATTGCGAGCTCAGGGCCCACCACCGCCGCTGCCTGCCGGCCCGACGTCCACGGGTATGGCGTCGGCCGCCTCTGCCGACTTCCTGGAGGGAATCTATCCCCTTGTCGTCGTTGCACGAGATGCGGATCGCCAGTCGCTCGCCAATGGCACCCTAGGCATCATGTTCTTGGCCCTCGCGGCGATCTACTTGATCGCCGACCGCGGCACGCTAGGTGGGGGACCCATCTACGTGGGGATGACGACTGTGGCCACGGTGGTCTTTGATCTCTCCTAGCCGGTACTAGGCGACGTGCTGGCTAGGAATCATGTGAGTTCTTTACATAGTCTCCTAATGCAGCTCTGCGCACTGAAAAGGCACATCCGGATCTCAAGAAATCTGAAGAAGTTTGTTGATCTCATGAAAAATCGAAGGTCTGGCCCAGAACCCTTTTCATGCGCTCTCCAGGCCAAAGCAAGTGGCCCAAGAATCTCAGGAAATCTCATTGTCGGTTGCAATGGCTTTGCGTGACTCCTGCCACACACGTTCATTGGCTTGCAATAGTACTGGCGGTAACTCCCAGCCAATAGTTTGATCGTGGCTTGTCGAACAGCCAATCCGACTTATTTTCTATGCTGTGTCGTCGGCTCTGCCTCCTCTCTCTCTACAGCTGCCATTTTTTGTAAGTTGTCAATAAACAGTTGTGACCAACGTCGCGCGCGGCCCGGCATGGAAGGCCCACAAGCATCAAAACGTGTACCAAGACAAAAGGGTAACCGAGATACCATGATGGACACCAAAGCCGAAGCCTCTTGCCTCACATTGACTTTCGCACGCTCACTGCTGGTGCTGGTCTGGCGTGGGCCGCGTTCACAACTTGCAGCACAACCTGCTCTTTGTTGTTTCTGGGCAGCACGCCTTGAAAGTACATCCTGGCGGACATACTTGTTCAATAATCTGATATATTCTGGATAGAATCCGCATTCCTACTCATATCCTTCTCGTATTGGCTGCGGATGTGTATCCTATCCTTTTTCAAGAAGTTGCGTCAAAAGTCTTATCTCATTCAAAAAATGCTGGTGTTGAGTATATCTGAGTGGTGACAAACTTGCCAGATTCATATGCCCCTGGTCGAGAGACTACACCCTGGGCGCACCGAGGCGAGGAGCGCCTCTCCATATAGCATCGCGTCCAGCAATGCGCTGTGGTCTTAGTTGGCCGGTGGAGTTTGGTCATGCACCAAGAGCGCCGCGTGAATTGCGACCAGAGGAGGCGAGGTGGCACATGGGGGCGCCAGCGGCTGCTGCATCCCTTGGTCTGATATGTGGCGCACGGCACAGCGGGGTTCGTTCCCCCCAGGATTGTGGGCACCCAGTTGTCGCACGTGACTGACTTGGCTGCCGATTCAGTGGCCATCGTGGGCGTTGACACCATGCATGCCTTGACCGTATCGATGGCAAACTGCACCAAGTGGCCGTCTAGTGCCACTTAAATGAATTTTCCTCCCAGGCCGATGGCACGGTAAGGCCCCTGTCATGTTGCGATAGGGAGACCTCAATAGGAGATTATCCGCTTCCCGCGGCTCACCGATCTGTCCGCCACGGCTGGCACGCTTGACGCCAGTGTTAGTCGTACGCGCTCCTTGGTGGCGCGTCTCAGCATCTCCTTCTGTGCGAGAGTATGGCGATTAGCCTCTATTGTTGCGCGAGGAGAGCTAGAAGCACCACGGGCACCACCTGGATGACACCGAAAACAAGGAGGGTGACAACCAGTGCGTTCGGCTTCGCCGTGCCGTTCATGTACGACACGGCCATCGGTAGCCCAAAGTCAGAATGTGGCCTTCGGAGCTCGGCGCGGGCACGCTGGTGGATCCCACTGAGGAATTTATGGTGCGGCTCACCGATTACCATTGTGTTGTGGGACTCCACGCCCCAAGGGATCATTACGGCGGCCGCTGACTTCGCCAGGGCAGCGCTCGTCGGCGGCTTAAACTGTGGCCCCTAGTCGGTGTGCATCTTTTCAGCGTAGATAAATTACGGGAGTTCCTAGATGCAGCAGTGGAGAAACCAGAAGGCGTCCAGCTCCTAGCTCTTGGCGAAGGCCGCGGCGCTCGACGTCGTGTCGTGAACGCCCACATGGACGATGGCGCTTCCGTCAATGAACATCAGGTTTTAGTATTCAGAGCTATTGAAGGACAGCTTGTCGCTAGGCATCGTTACACGGGGCAGAGACGAAGCCCGTGCCACCTGCTGGCAGATGTCACACTCCGACGTCAACCGCTTGAGCTCCTCATGCGCACTGGGTCCCGCTTAGTCCGTTTCCGCCAGGCGCATCAGCTCGGCCAGACATGTCGTCTTGTTCTTGTCGAGCTTGTTGCGACTGAGCGAAGCCAGCGTATCGGGCACTGGATGTACTGCACGCCACTGGTCGCACTGTACACATGTTAGCGGCGAGACCGAGCCCTCCAATGAGACTTGCGTGACCATGTCTATTTGAAAATCCATACGTACTTCTAGGCAGTGCGCGCCCTGCAACTGATTGCACGCACCCCTATTCGTGTTCAACATGCACATTTGAGTCATCTGTGTTTTTTGGCGAGATGCAGTAAGCGTGGTGTTGGGCAGGTTTGAAATTATGGACAATAGCAGCAGCAACCAAAGATTGATGGTTTCTTCACTAGGCTCTCTGTTGCGATCACTCGAAGACCTATTGCTGTCTTCCCAATTTTGGCCGATGCCGTCGATGTCAAGAGGGGTGATCAACTGTGCGAAACTGTTTTTCAGCCATCCAATCAGCCGAATAAAGTGGTTCGCCTAATGGGCAGTTGATCAAGACCCTGTCTTGACTTCGACCACATCGGCCAAAATTGGGAAGACAGCAATACGTGAAGCCAAGTAGCGGACTTGATGGAATCCAGTATCAAGCTCATGTGGGTGTTCGATGCAAAAGATAACGCGGGGCTCCATGGCCTCCTGAATGGCATCGCTGAGCTCCACCAGATCGTATCATGCCACTTGGCACGGGCTGGCTGCGGGCTGGCCCCGTGTCGATCGGCCCGACTCGAGCACTGAGGCTGGCCGTTCGAAGTACACCGGCTTTCCGATGGATTGGGTGCTGAGTGCATTCTGGACCATTGCACTTGACAGAGACCTGCCAGGGCCACACAGCCTACTTCTTTTCCCGTTCCTGCATCTCGCCCTGATGCACACTTGGCCAACGAGAGCACGGGGAGCCAAAACGCTATCTTGAACCGTATCTCGGTAGATAGCGATTATAGTTCGGGCGACGCCGGCTGTCGACGACACGAGCAACTGGACACGCCGCTCCGTGTTTTTGCTTCATGGACAGGGTACCATGGTCTTTGATGAACCCTGCTGGATGCTTGCGGTATCCTGGGTGCTATTTCAGGGCTTCTCTAAGAAGAAGGCCGCGCGGCGCCATGCCTGAAACCGTGCGACGGTGTAGGAATGGATTTTCGCCTACATTGCGTCGGGCGAGTGGTGTCCAGACCCGGTCTTACGCAACCGACACGCCGAGAACGTCACCTACGACTCGCTATTCCTTCAAGCCGTCAATGCCGTCATACTGTCGGACTCCCAGCAGCTGATAGGTAAAATACATGGCTTTTCTTCTCTTCTATTTACACTCGCTGGCTACCACGCCTCGTACACGACCTCTACTACGAGGCTGGACTTCGTCCTTCGGGCAACTGGCTTCTCCTACCAAAAGCAGTACCAAGTGCGCAGGGATCGCCACCAAGAGCGACAAGTGATGTTTGCGCGCGTTATTCTTTCAATTCCACACCGGCGCACCGTCTCTGTCGACGATACGCACAAGGGCGGAGGAGACGTGCGACGCAGGCGTGGCCGGTTGCTGTGTGGGTTGCGGTATGATTGCCTTTCCCGAGCCGAAAAGAACATGCTTCGAACATCGTCAATGATGGCCGTAAGGTACGAGACAGGCGTCATCCACCGTGTGACAACACCCACTCTCCCGTCGCAGAAGTCGGACGATTGACTGATATTCCTTGCAGGGCTGCTGCCAACGATGAATAAGGTCGTCCCGGGGCTGCCCTGGGCGCCTCCAGCCGAAAGGTGCGTCCTGTTACTAGACAACGCACCCACTCACACGGCTGAAGCGGACGCGTGAATTGTGGCGGCGAGTGTCTTCCCTCTGCGGCTGCCTCCCTCCAGCCCAGATCTTCAACCTATCGAGGAGAACTTCAGCGAGCTGTCAAACGTGCTGAAGACGATGCATCTTTCCTTCCCGGAGGAACCCGACGGCCTCCGCCACGCCTTAGCCATCATCTCGTTGTCGGCGGAAGTACCAAAATGAATTTCGCATCGGGAGGGAAACCATGGTCGACCGACACCACTGCGGGCCAGACTTTCCTGCCCGTGTGGGGTGCTGTAACGCAGATGGATCATTCGGCTAAAAAATGAGAGGACTGCTTTTTTGGGCCGTCACACCACCGTCACACACTAGTTTTGGACCTCGCTTTCTCCACCAATGCCCCCGTTGGCCAAACGGTGCCACGTTTGGCTGTTTAGACGGTTGGAGCCATTGGTGGAGATGCTCTTAATGTGCGGCGGCCGCCCCCAAGCGCCGCGGGGCACGCTGGTGTTGGGCGGCAGCCGCCGCCGAGCACCGCGACACGCGATGACGGCAGTTGAGCTGGCGGTAGGTCGGCGGCGGCCGCCGTCGTCGACACTTGTCAGCCAGGGCGGCCGCCGCACTCGACATCATGGTCGGCGGCCGTCGCCGAGCGTCATCACGCACGCGGAGTTCAGGCGGCGTCCGCCGCCGACCACAGCCACACCCGGCAACCGCACTCGTTCTTGCGGTTGGTTGGAGGCGGCCGCCGTCGTGGACGCGTACGCCGCGGCGGCCGCCGCACTAGACCTTAGTGTGCGGCGGCCGCCGCCAAGCGCCGCGAGGAACGCTGGTGTTGGGCGGCAGCCGCCGCCGAGCACCGCGACACGCGATGATGGCAGTTGAGCTGGTGGTTGGTCGGCGGCGGCCACCGTCGCCGACACTGGCTCAGCATGGCGGCCGCCGCACTCGACCACATGAGGGGCGGCAGCCAGGCACAGCTGCAGCTGGTACCGCGCAGTGGTGGCCGCCGAGCGGTTTTAGGCACGGTGCGCTTGGGCAGCCGTGGCCGCCCTCCCACTTGACGTTGTGTGGGGCGGCCGCCAGCCGCAGGTTTGCCGGTTACCGTGCGTCGCCGACGGCCGAGCGCCGTGGCGCACGTGATCGCTGAGCGGTTGCGGCCGCCACGCGCCGCCGCACCCGGCAGCGGCTGCCATTCTCGTGAGTGTTGGGCAGAGGCCGAGCTATTTCGGGCCTTTCCATTGGTCGGCCGTGACAGCGCGCCGCCAGCATCAGCGGGGGAGGAGTGAAAGCACCCCTGCAGTGGCCGTCCAGCGACCGCAGCACCACCTGGTACCGCTCCCCTCTCGAGGGCACCACCTCCGTTCCCCTGTCCCCCATGGGCCCATTCCCGTCCTCCTGTGCACGGGCACAAGCGGCGCACAGCCCCAGCGCAGAGGTGACTAACCGCGGGTGAGCCACAAACGACACTTAACGATCTGGAAAGGCAAGAGCGAATTCTAGAGATACCGGAGGACGCCAAAAATGACACACATAGGCATGATTTTGTGGTGGATCTTGTGGGTTACTGTTCGTGAGTCGACGCACCGGATATCGGCACCAAGTATTTCCCCAAGAGCAGACAGCCTGACAGTGTGTAACAGTTAACCAATACATCGTCTATAAGCTGGTAATGCCCAATGAGCGCCGCTTCATCATACACGCCACCCTTCGTTTCTATCAAATCGCGGCGGGGAAGAGGGCCCGCAGCGAGGCGCGGCCTTTCAAGCACTTGTGCCACATGTAGCCGCGGTACTGACGTCGTCTTAAAGAAGGGCTACGTCAGTCATAAAGTATTAGTTTTACCGATATAAGCGATTGTTAACAAAGAAAAATCAGTTAGTTCTCGGCGCGAAAACAGCAGCCAACCAGGAGACCACGAACACCAGTGCGCTTTTGTACGGACGGCGGCAGGACCGGGAGCTTCGGCGGCGAGGATTCTGCTGCTGCTGCCCGTGGGGCGGAAACTCCACCTGCGACTGGCGCGCCGGTGCCTGGCCAACCTGCGGCGGCCGCAGAAGCGGCGGGTACGGCATCGCTGACCTCCTTAAATAGGGCAGGAGCGCGATGCCGCTCTTGCCTAGTGACTCTTGTGGAACGGCTGCGTCGGACGCCACCAACTGGCGCAATGTTCTGCGGCCTACCCACAACAGACCTCACATTAACGCTTTCGAAGACAAATGACACTCTCTGGCTCGAGCCACGACTTTGCTGTTACGAACATGTTCACAACCAAAGTGCGCTGATAGCAAGCAAGTTGCCAATGGATAAACGAACCCGAGAAGAAGCTGACCGATGAGTGTCCTTCCAGCCAACGAGAGCGATGTTATAAGTTTGCGGCGCTCATGTGAGTGTAATGCGCTTCAGAAAACAGCCAAACGAAAGTCTCGCACACATATTTGCATCGAAAATGTGCCCTGATTGCCCCGTCAGAGGGGTCATACCAAACATTGCAATATCAAGAAGAGCTATAACCGAAATTATTCTTCGACCCCCCTTTCTGAGAGCAAGGCAGCGGCGGCGAGCCGACCGCGCGCCCACGCCCACCAATCCCACCCCCACAGGGCACCGGTGCCAGGCCAACCCGCGGCGGCTGCACAAGCGACGGGCGCGGCAGCGGTGGCCGCAGGCCAATCGACCGCGCGCCCGGGCGCACCAATCGCGCGGCAGCCGCCCCCGCCTCGGGCACCCTCGCCTTGCAGCCAGGCGCGGGTCCCGCTACGGCGGCCGCTGGCGAACCGACTGCCCGCCCGAGCACACCAATCGCGCGGCGCGCGACCCCACATCGGACTCCCGCGCCGAGCTGCAGCCGCTGCCGCGGCCGCGCTGCCGAAACGGCCGCCCACCGCAGTGCACCAATTGGGCGGCCGCCGCCACAACCTTGCGCGCCCGCAAGAAGTTCCGCAGTGATGGTCGCCGTGCCGGCGGGCGCAGGCGCGGCGGCGGCGGCGGCATGTGCTCACTTGTCCCGCGGCGGCCGCCGCTGCCTCGGCTGCGCATACGTTGCAACACAGCGGTGGCCGCCGTGGCTGCGGCGGCACGCCCCAACCTCTCCCACGGCTGCCGCAGCTGCCGCGGGCGCCTTTGCGCACCTGTTTTGTGGCGGCCGCCGCTGCTGCAGGCGCCCGCAAGCTTCAACGTAGCGGCGGCCGCCGTGCCGGCGGGCGCGGGCGCGGTGGCGGCGGCGGCACGGGCGCACTTGTCCCGTGGCGGCCAGCGCTGCCTCGGCTGCGCACACGTTGAAACACAGCGGTGGCCGCCGTGGCGGCGGCGGCACGCCCCTACCTCTCTCGCGGCGGCCGCAGCTTTTGCGGGAGCCCGAGCGCACCTGTCTTGCGGCGGCCGCCGCTGCCGCGGGCGCCCGCACGTTTTCAACTTAGCGGCGGCCGCCGTGACGGCTGGCGCAGGCGCGGTGGGCGCGGCAGCAGGCGCGAATTTGTCCGGCGGCGGCCGCCGCTGCCGAGTGCGCCCTCAAGATGTTCTGCAGCGACGGCCGCCGTGACGGTGGGCGCGGGTGCAGTTGAGGCGGCGGCACGTGCACACCAGTCCCTCGGCGGCCGCCGCTGCTGCGGTCACCCACAAGTTGCAACGTAGAGGCGGCCACGGTGACGGCGGGCGCAGGTGGGGAGGCGGTGGCGGCGGCACGCGCCCACCTCTCCCGCGGAGGCCGCCGCTGACGTGGTTGTCGACAAGTTACAACGTAGCGGCGGCCGCCGTGACGGCGGCTGTAGACGCTGTGTTTGCGACGGCACGCGTGCACCTGTCCTGTGGCGGCCGCAGCTGCCGCAAGCGCCCACACGCACCTGTCCCGCGGCGGCCGCCGCTGCCTCGTTTGCGCACAGGCTGCGACGTAGCGGCGGCCGCCGTGACGGCGGGCGCAGGAGACCTGACGCTTTCGTGGCCGGTGGGGACCGCCGTTGTGCCGGCCGCAGGCGCGGCCATGCTCTGTGTGGGTGCGGCAGCCAAGTTGCTCGCGGCGTCGCGCGCGGAAGGTACAGCTCTGAGGGGTGCGTGGGTGCGGAGGCGGTGGCATCGCGCGGTGCATGGTATGAGCGCACAGACAAGTTGCATAGGAAAAAAAAGACCCTGCCCAACGGGGAAAAAATTCCATGTATTGCTACAACCGGCCCCCCTCCAGCTCCCCGAGGCACCAGAGTCACACAGCAACACAAGACACAAGAAACAATCCCGTACAAAGCGGCAGCACAACACGTAAGGTGCGTGGTCTCGGCAGCAGCAAACAAAGCAAACTACACAGTGGGCATAGGCACGTTGGTCTACTCGGCCTCGTCCGACTCGCTCGACGAGCGCCTACCGTTACGCTCAAACGCCGCAATGATATCACTGTCAAACCCATCAAAGCCCCCGCCGTCAAAGACGGAGTCAGAGGCGAAAACGGACTGGGGCGGCGGCCGCTTCCGGCTCGCCGACTGCGGCGTACGGCGCGCGTCCGTCGGTGTTGCCGCAGCCGCCGCGGCCGCCGCCACAGCCTCCGCGGCAGCCGCTGCGGCCGCCGCCAATGAAGATCGAGGCGCAGGCGCCGCGGGCAGGGCCGGCGTTGGTGCCGTCAGGTCGACAGTCGTCTGTACCGACGCGGCCATGGAGGCGGTTTCCTGCTGGCGCTTCGTTGCCTGCGCCCGATGGCCGCGCCGCTTGTTGGCAGCCGACCGAGCTGGAGACGAAGAAGGCATTGTAGGCGCCGGTGCAGCTTTTGACGTGGGCGGTAATGATGCCGCCGCTGGCCTCGACACAGACGAATCGGCGGCCGTCGCTGCGGCTGTCGTCGGTGCTACGGTCGTCGGTGCCATCGACGTCGGCGCCGTCTCCGCGTCCGCCGTCTCCTCCACCACCTCCGGCGTCGCCACCGGTGGCGGCACAATCGACCTCGTATCCCCCACGACCGTCACGTCCTCC
>ENA-ORXT01002919-ORXT01002919.1-marine-metagenome-genome-assembly--contig:-NODE-2919-length-19635-cov-38.544227_pt1 | contig 19635 bp, 20 predicted proteins | sample MGYA00237868_ERZ511482 | MGnify/ENA metagenome assembly ERZ511482
TCATTCGTTCATGCCTTAATCTTAACAAATTCTCTTCTATAATCTTTTCCGACACCTTAAAATTTAAATGGTATTATACCATCAATTCGTGAATTCTATATTTCTTACTTTCACAATTTCTATAGGACTGATGTTAGTCTTAAAGTTCAGGTTGCTGTTAGAACTATGGTATGTATCATATTGAAGATCTGCAATTCTACTTTGTAGAGATCCATTTACATTTACATCTAAGGTTATGCGTATTTTTTTTGTGCTCAAGTTATTCCGTTGAATAGCAGATTCAGGTTTAACTTTTGCAATTATGGAAGAGTTTTTACCATTTTTAGCAACTATAATTTCCTTAACGATTTCGCTTGTAGAGCTGTAAATAATAGCATTATTTTTATCATTTTTCTTGGGCTGATTATTTTCTAAGAAACCTTCCTCTCCATAGAAAAGATCAATCCAGTCCTTGTCATTTTTTCTGTTAGGGAGATTAATCCGCTCTTTATCTTGAATGAAATCTACTAATTTGTATGTGGCCTTAAGAGAGCCTCTATAGGTCATATGTTGATTAGATGCATAGGTGTTTTCGAAATCATTTCTATTAAACCCACTGTAGCCACTACCCACTTGCATATCTATCCAATACTCATCGGAACTATAAGTATCGCCAATCGACTCTTTTAGTTTTGATTTCCAAGTTGTATAGTCAGAGATATGTTTATCATACATCGGCAGCGTTAGAAATATAAGTTCTATATCATTAGAGTTGCATAAGTTAATTATATCTTCGATGTAATCTGCTTGTAAGGAGTTAGTTTCATATTCCAATCCTTTGACTGGGGCTCCTATATTTTTATACTTCATTAATGTACTATCTTCTATGCCAGTTTGGAATCGTACATAACGTCCTAGATATAACTCCTTAGAAGCGTCCTTTGTCTTATTTTTATTTTTGATGTTTTTTTCTATTCGCTCATAATTAGTATATAAGTAATCGTGATTTCTTAAAGTATTAGACCATGCATACCCATAATTCTTAACTGCAAATAATGAGAACATAGAACTAAATTTGATAGGTATATTTTTCCGAGCTGAGAAGCTCTTAAACTGATCAGAAAGTGGACCCTTAGATTTACCCTTAGCTTCTACTGCTTTGAATCCGTAGGTCTCTAATACAACTAATTTTGGCTTACTTAATTTGATAGCTTCTTTTAATGCATAATAATGATCATCCACATGAGTACCAGGAGAGGCTAATATAAAGGCATTACATCCCAGTGCTGCACTTAGATTTTTGGGATTGATGCCTGTATAGAGATGAGAATTACCTACAAGAAGAACATCGACATCATTCTTCTCAGTGAATGCGTAATAGGCATTCCATTTCTTAAGAGTGTGATTATTAACGTTGTCAGGATTAAAGTAACCCCTGATATCGCTGAATAATAAAACGAGCAATACGATAACTGCAAGTAATGAAAACTTTATGACGATTGATCTAATCGGTTGTTGTACTGACTGTACATTTCTAATTTCCTCAGCAGCGGGTTTAGAAATTGTTTTATTCTTTTTTAGATTCTTACCAGATTTGTTTTTGTTCTTCTTCACGACCTTAGAATTGGAAATAAATAAAATTGTTATCATTCATACCCACACCATATGAGCCAAAAAATATCGTAATCATGACGATGGCTAAGTAGAATGGGTATCTAATAAAAGTCGGCTTTGCGAGAATCCAATCTATACTTATTTTTTTCTGTTCTGCCAATAACTCCAAAATCATAATTCCTATCAAGGAAAAAAATGCGAGTTTGAATTCAAAAGAATTTAGACCAAACTCATATAATTTACTTGTGTTAGAAAAGCCAAGATTAGAGAATGCCTCTACAGTAGTACTGAAATCTGAAGATCTAAATAAAAGCAAACTTAAAGTCCAGCACCAAAAAATTACGAATGAACTGACGATTCGATTTAGATTAATTTTTGTGAAAATTTTATCCATCACGATTAAGAAAAGACCATTCAGTGCTCCCCATATAATGAAATTCCATGAAGCACCGTGCCATAGACCACTCACTACGAAAACAATCAATATATTTTTCATAGTTAAGAATTTACCATTTCTACTTCCTCCTAACGGAATGAAAAGATAATCTCTGAACCAAGAACTTAAGGAAATATGCCATCGTCTCCAGAAATCTGAAAATGATGATGAGAGATAAGGCCTCTTAAAGTTTAAGGAAAGCTCAAATCCAAGCGTACGAGCTGCACCGATAGCAATATCCGAATATGCAGAAAAGTCTAAATACAATTGAAATGCAAAGAAGATAGCACTTACAAGCATGGGCATACCGTCAGCCATACTTACATCATTATGTACATTATCCACATATATTGCGAGCCTATCGGCAATAACAATTTTCTTAAATAATCCCAAAGCAATGATTAGCATGCCACTTCTTATCCTATTGTAATCTGCTTTTTTTAGGGTGTAGAATTGCGGTAGGAGATCTTTAGCTCGCTCTATAGGGCCAGCGACTAACTGGGGAAAGAATGATACAAATGCAAAAAATGCTATTGCATCCTTAGTAGGCTGGAGTCTCTTGTAGTAGATGTCAAATGTATAACTCATAGTCTGAAACGTATAGAAACTTATACCTACAGGAAGAATGATACTTAAGCTCTCGTACGAAAAGCTGGTTCCAAATAAAGTAAACAAATCAACAAAACTGTCAGCAAAAAAATTAAAATATTTAAAAAAACCTAAAATGCCTAAATTGATTACAATGCTCAATGTCAGATATAGTTTCTTTTTTTTAGCGTCCTCAGAATGATGTATTCTGAGCCCAAGTGTATAATCGCAGATCGAACTTATAGCAATCAGAATTAAAAATCTCCAATCCCAGACTCCATAAAAAAAATAGCTTACTACGAGTATAAATATATTACGAGCTTTAATATCCTTATTAAATACAAGCCATAGCAGTATAAAGACTAACGGAAAAAATAATGCAAATTCTATGGAATTAAAAATCATTATTAAAAATTTGGTTGTATTAGTAAATAACCGCAAGGTCGTCTCCACGGAATAAGTGCTAATACGTAATCACGCATGTGTAAGTCCTGCAAGGTAATCATTTTGAATAAATGTGAAATATAAATCCATCCTACAAGTATCGATATCTACTGAATTAACAATTTGACAATTAAGCTCTATATAAAACATTCCTATATGCTTTTATGACTCTTACTAATTGGACTTACTGATGTAATAGTCCTATATAATGCTTCGCTTAACTCATTATATCTTGCAGCTATACCAATTGGATAAAAATGGGAGAAGTCTCGTTGCTCAGATCTATAATAAAATTACATATCCATTTTCAAAATAGAATTTCTTAACTCGACTACGATCATGGTAGATAAGCACAAAGTCGCTGATAAGCATGAACTATATCTGTACGTGACTATCTTCAGAAATAAAGCAAGCGATGAGAACCTTCATCAGTAGTTTGAATTAATCAATGCGAATCTCTTTTTAGGACGGTCCCCTATACACCTCAAAACCCCTAATCCTCAAAACTTCAAATCTTCAATACCCCAATACCATAAAATATCAGAACATAAACGCCTTCCACCCTACACCTTACACCTCACACCTCACACCTTACACCTCACACCTTCCACTTCACACCTTAAACCCTACACCTTACACCTCACACCTCACACCTTACACCTCACACCTTCCACTTCACACCTTAAACCTTACACCTTAAACCTAACACCTCACACCTTGCACCTCACACCTTGCACCTTGCACAAAACATTTAACACCTCACACCTTCCACCATAATCCTTTCACCTCACACCTGCCACCTTCCACCGTAAACCTTAAACCTTAAACCTCACACCTTCCATCTTGCACCTTGCACCTCACACCTCACACCTTGCACCTCACACCTCACACCGTCCACCTTCCACCGTCCACCGTCCCTACAACACCTTCATCACATCCTCCACGCCTATAAAATCCCGACACGTAAATCCTTCTCCATACCTCACACCTATCCTTCTGCCATGCTCTATTGCTCTGCCCTTTAGCTTATCTATAAATTCTGGAGAAGAGATCGGCGTATTATCTTCTGTAGAATTGGGGTCATAGAATTGTGACTTATACTTGAGGACGAGCTCTATTTTTTGATCCATATATTCTGATACATCGACAACGACATCAGGTTTGATATCATAATCTTGGATAAAGTTGAAAATCTTTCTTGGTCGCCATTTTGTTTGCGGCTGATTGTTGTATGAGGTTTTTATTTTGGAGAGTCCTGAGAGGAAGCATGCTTCATAAGTCAATTGACATGCATTACCGTGATCGGGATGTCTGTCATGAGTTGCATTAGCGAGGACAACATCAGGTTGGAAGCGACGCAGGACTTCTATAATCTTCATTTTATTCTCAGGTGTTATCTGAAAGAAGCCATCCGCCATACCGAGATTGACTCTTACTTCTGCATTGGCATATGCTCTTGCAGCCTCTGCTTCTTGTAGCCTTAGTTCTGCATTGCCTCTAGTACCTAGTTCTCCTTGTGTGAGATCTAAGAAGCCTACTTTATAACCTAATGCGATCTGCTTAAGAACGGTAGCTCCACACCCTAATTCTATATCATCGGGATGGACACCGATTGCGAGTATATCCAATTTATTTTTAACCATAATTATCTACCATCTTATTAATGTACTACCCCATGTAAACCCACTTCCAAAAGCAGCAAGGCATACAAGGTCACCTTTCTTAATCTTACCCTGCTCACATGCTTCAGCTAACGCTATAGGGATAGATGCTGCTGTTGTATTTCCGTATTTATGTATATTATTAAAAACTTTATCATCAGATAAGCCCATTGTTTTTTGGATGTATTGGCTGATTCTTAGATTGGCCTGATGTGGGATAAGCATGTCTATGTCATTCTTCTCTAACTGTGTCGCTTGTAGTGCCTCCATGATCACTTCCTTAAACCTGATAATGGCATTCTTAAACACCAACTGCCCGTTCATATAAGGATAGAACAAGTGGTTGTCTAACATCGCCTGAGTTACTAGTATCTCACCGGGAATATCCTCAGGAACGAATCCATATTTCTCAGAGTCCTCGTCATGATATCCACCATGACATCCTGGGCTAATCAATGCCAATTCTTCAGCAAAAGATCCATCTGAATGTAAGTGTGTTGTCAATACGCCTTTAGTCTCATCCTCTTCTGATTGCATCACAACTGCGCCAGCTCCATCTCCGAAGATCACAGAGACCCCTCTTCCTCTTGTCGAAAAATCTAAGCCCATAGAATGCATCTCTGCACCTACGACCAGTACGTTTTTATAAGTCCCTGTCTTTATAAATTTATCAGCAACTGATACGGCATATATAAAACCTGAGCATTGATTTCTGATATCGATGGCTCCGATGCCCGTATTAGTAATCCCTAATTCTCGCTGTAGTAATACACCGCAACCTGGAAAGTAATAATCTGGGCTCAGCGTAGCAAATACGATAAAATCAATGTCTTCTTTGTCGATACCTGCATCAGCAATTGCTTTTTTAGCTGCTTCGCATGCCATCGTAGTTGTTGTCTCTTCATGCTTCTTTGCATAGCGTCTTTCTTGGATGCCAGTCCGCTCTTGGATCCACTCATCCGTCGTATCCATGTATTGCATGAGGTCGCTATTAGTAACTATATTCTTAGGTACATAATATCCAGTACCTGCTATCTTGCTGTTCATTGATTATCAATATTAGAATGATCGATAATGCTAAAATACCTTAGAAAGTCTCAATATCCCTAAGACTTAGTCCTAAATCGTCAAAAATAGCTGTCACAATTAAAGTTTTGATTGAATAAGCTATAATTTTCGAGCCTATTAGGAATGACTATGAATGATCTAAAGAATAATGCCCAACAATTCGCTTATAAGCTGATGGATCCGTTCATAAAGTTGCTGATTAAGCTGAAGGTCACTCCTAATATGATCACGATGTTTGGTCTCATATTAACATTCTTAAGTGCTGCAGTATTGATCTATGGAGCTGAGGTCGGTGATCGAGATAATCATCGCTTCATTGGTTATGCTGGTATTATCATACTGATAGCTGGAGCTATGGACATGGTAGATGGCAGATTAGCAAGATTAAATAATCAAGCCCATCCGGCAGGAGCATTATTTGATTCAGTCATAGACCGCTACAGTGAGCTATTTATGTTCTTTGGATTCTGTTATTACACAATCACTCAGGATTACTTATTTACATCTATATTCTGCTTTATTGCTATGATCGGTTCTATTATGGTAAGTTATACGAGATCACGAGCAGAGGGCTTAGGCGCTGATGCCAGTGTCGGTCTTATGCAACGACCAGAACGTATACTCTTAGTCGCCATATCAAGTATAGCTACATATTTAGTTTCCTTAGTTACAGGCGGTGATTTTGTATATCGTGTCGATTGGCTATCGATACCTATATTCGAAAGTATATCGATATTCAGCTGGCCTATATTTTTTCTTGCTGTATCTGCTAATATGACAGCTATCAGGAGGCTCAACTATGCCTCTCGTGTACTAAGAGAGAAGCATTAGTGGAAGAAATAATAGCACTTATCCATTTTAACTTAGGATTAAGGTATTGAATTCTCATAATAGGATATTGTTAATTATTTTGCAACTCATTGACGATCAATACTTTTACTTTATCTGTCTATAGCTTATGCAAGTCTCAAAAAGAGCATCGTCTTGAAAATCCAAGCAGAAACATACTATTTTAACTTACGATATTAAACGACTTCATTTTGTTATTCTTTGCTGCACAAAAACTTCTATTTTTGTGCTTACAATCTGATTCTATGACCTATGATATTTAATCTTAATAAATCACAATATATCATCGATGGTGAGAATGGACTTCCAGAGTCTTACCCCATACCTAACCATAGGTCTGATCTCTTATTTTATATTCAGAGAAATCTAAATCTAAATACCATAATATACACCGCTAACTGTAATAGAGAGGGCCTTATTATAGAGGACCACCCTATACAAGTCAATTGGATAAAGTATTCTGAAGATGGAAAAATTGCTGATTTAAATCTAATCCAGAAGAAGGCATATGGTTATACTTCCGTAAAAATAAATGACTATACCTATGAGATAAGTATGAATTCTTATAATAAAATAAGAATATTCCTTCATCAAGAAGAGAACGGTACTTTTACCATGACTACTAAGATTGCTGACCACAAAGCGCTTTTATCTAACATCTATGTCTATGCTGACGAGTTTGGCGTATTTCCACAGATAAAATTTATTGATCTATATGGGACAAGCAGTGAAGACCTATTACCACTATACCAGAGAATAACGATCTAAAATTCCAATGCCCCAAGAAAACTCATTCAATCGCTTTTCCATAAAATGGCTTATCCCATTTGCCATACTTTCAGTAGTATATTGGCTGTGGTTCGGTCTATATGTAGGGATAACGAGTATGGAAATAGCTTTCTATATATTGATATGTTTTTTAGTTTTTACTTCGACAACAACAAGACGCCTCTTGCTTACATTCTCGCCTATGCTACTGTACTTACTCGGATACAGTAGTCTCAAGGTCTTACATCAGCAAGGAGGTACATTCATATATAACGAAGGTCTCTATGATCTTGAACTCAGACTATTTGGGTTCATGTATAACGATACTCGGATTATACCATGCGAATATTTCGCTGAGCATCACACAAGTATATTAGACTTCGTGACCGGAATATTCTATGTTACTTGGATGCCCTTCCCTATAATTTTTGGACTTATCGCCTTTTTTAAGGGCAGAGAAAAGTTAGTCTTCCATTTCTGGATTGCTTTTCTCATAGCTAATATGCTCGCATTTATAGGATATATCTTTTTTCCGGCTGCGCCACCGTGGTATTACTTAGAATATGGGACAGAGATCTTACATAATCTTAAGAATAGCGCTGCGGGATTTGCAAGATTTGATGCCTTAGTAGGTGTACCCGTGTATGAAGGTATGTATGCTAATGGGACCAATACCTTTGGAGCTATGCCTTCCATGCATGCCGCATTTCCTATGATATTGACTTATTATGCTAATCAATTTGGAAATAAACAACTTACTGCATTATTTGCTGTTAGTCTCATAGCGATTTGGTTTGGGGCTGTATACAGCAATCATCATTACATATTGGACTTGATTGTAGGAATTAGTTGCGGTATTATTGGTATATTACTATCAGAAATAACCGTAAATCGTACTTTTACACCCAATTTGTATAAAAGAACCATTTTGTATATTCAATCCAACGTAAAGAAGTAGTTCATGCTGAAGAAAAAAATGGCGAGTTATGACTTGCCACAAAAAGTGCAAGAAATGGGCCTCTACCCATACTTTAGAACGATAGAGTCAGAACAAGATACTGTTGTAAAAATCCAAGGGAAAGACACATTGATGTTCGGGTCTAATAGTTATCTAGGTCTTACATCTCACCCTAAACTCAAAGAAGCTTCCAAGAAAGCTATAGATAAATACGGCTCTGGTTGTGCAGGATCAAGATTCCTTAATGGGACGCTTGATATCCACTTAGAGCTTGAAGAAAAATTAGCTGATTATGTAGGTAAAGAATCTACACTCGTATTCAGTACAGGATACCAAGTTAATCTCGGAGTTATATCAAGTATACCAGGACGCCATGACTACATCATCATAGATGAGTACGTTCATGCCTGTATCATAGACGGTAGTCGATTATCATTCGCCAAGGTGCTTAAATATAAGCACAACGATATGGAATCACTTGAGAAGATTCTTAAGAAATGTGATCCTGATAAGATTAAGCTCATCTGTATAGATGGGGTATTCAGTATGGAAGGCGACTTATGTAAGCTGCCTGAGATTTCTGCACTCGCTGAGAAGTATGATGCTAATATCATGGTCGATGACGCTCATGGATTAGGCGTCATGGGAGAACTAGGTAAAGGGACAAGTGACCATTTCGGACTTACTGATAAGGTAGACCTTATCATGGGGACATTCAGTAAGTCACTTGCATCTATAGGTGGATTTATAGCTGGCTCTAAGGAATCTATGAACTATCTTAAGCATAATGCAAGATCGCTGATATTCAGTGCCTCTATTGCACCAGCTAATGCAGCCAGTGTTATAGCCGCCGTAGATCTTATCAAATCAGAACCAGAAAGGATTGAGAGTCTATGGGATAATACCAATTATGCCATGAAGTTATTCGCAGAATATGGATTCGACACAGGTCATACTGAGACGCCTATAATTCCGGTAATGATTCGTGATGACTTCAAGACATTCAACTTGACTAAGATGCTTCTGGACGAGGGTGTATTTATTAACCCTGTTGTATCTCCCGCAGTACCGAGTACATCATCATTAATCAGATACTCTCTTATGGCTACCCATACTAAAGAGCAGATAGAGAGTTCTATAGAGAAGATGTATAAGATCTCTGATAAGTTAGGTGTATTTGACATGGAAGCAGAAAAGAAAACTGTTGCTGATCTTAAGTAGAAGCAGTGACTTTGTCATTTTCTCTTCTTAATAATAACACAGACCTATGAGCATAGCTATAAAGGAAGTCGTTTCTAATTCTGATATCAAAAAGTTCATAGACTTTGCTCATGAACTCTATGCTGGAGATAAGAATTATGTTCCGGAGCTATACATGGCCCAGAGGGAGATGTTCGATAAGAAAAAATTTCCTTTCTACGACTATGGTTCTGTCAAGTCATTTCTCGCATACAAAGGCGATAAGATTGTAGGTAGAATATCTGCCATCAGAAACGAGCGGTATAATGAGTATCACAAGTCAAATATCGGATTCTTCGGGTTCTTAGAATTTACACAAGATAAGGCAGTCCTCAAGGCCCTATTAGATGCTGCAAAAGCACATCTATCAGAGTACAACTACGACTACCTGATGGGGCCGACTAATTTTACAACTAATGAGACCTCAGGATTCTTGATAGATGGATTCCATGAGCCCCCTAAGATTATGATGCCATACAACAGCAGCTATTATAATGATATGCTTATGGAAGCGGGCTTGGAGAAGGAGATGGATATGTATGCATACATGATCGATTCTAAGTTAGTCTCTGATAAGTCCATAAAGCTCGCTAAGATGCTCGAAGAAAGATTGGCAAAAGGTGGTATCAAAATAAGGAATATAAGTCTCAAGTCCTTTAAACAGGAGGTCGGTAAGCTAAAAAAGGTCTATAATGCAGCCTGGGAAAATAACTGGGGATTCGTCCCTTTTACAGACCGAGAATTTAACCATATGGCCGATGGGCTTAAGATGGTCGCAGAAGAAGAGTTCGCTTACATGGCAGAGCATGAGGGAGAGCCTATAGGATTCTCGATTTCACTACCCGATATCAATGAGATCACTAAGACCTTCAAGAAAGGTAGACTCCTTCCTTTTAACATTATAAAGCTACTGCTCAATAGAAAGAAAACTTCTTACGTCAGAATAGCAGCAACAGGAGTCAAAGAAGAGTATAGAAGAAAAGGTATAGAAGCGATCTTCTTTGCTAAAAATATATTAGAAGCGAGAAAGAGAAACCTCAAAGGAGGTGAAGCTTCTTGGATACTTGAAAGTAATGAAGAAATGGTCTTATCTGCTGAGAAACTTAACGGCAATAGATATAAGACTTACAGATTATACAAATTACCAGTATAACGATAGGCTATGACCAATAAAGTCCTCATCACTGGTAGCAATGGATTCTTAGGCAGTCACATCGTCGATGAGGCAATTAAGTACAATTACAATGTATTCGCTGGAGTCAGAAAATCAAGTAACCTTCAATATCTCAAAGATCCAAAAATTAACTTTCTCTATTTCAGTTTTGAAGACGAAGAAAATCTGCGTGAGCAGCTGAGGTCACACCACTTCGAGTACATCATACTCAATGCAGGTATCACCAATGCGAAGAACAAAGAAATCTATTATAAAATAAATGCCTCTTACAACAGAAAGCTGTGTAAGATAATAGTAGAAGAAAATGTCATCCCTAAGAAGCTTGTACTTATAAGCAGTCTTGCATCTTATGGCCCTGCAGACTTTCAAGTCAAGCAGATATTAGATAATGAATCGACGCCTCATCCTGCTACATGGTATGGAGAGTCTAAGCTGCAGGCGGAGCAGTTTATAGAGTCCTTCTCTCAGATACCAAGTATAATACTGAGACCGACGGCTGTCTATGGCCCCCGGGATTACGATATGCTGGAAGTCTATAAGACAATTAAGATGGGCTTAGAGCCAAAGGTAGGCTTCGGTAATCAAGATATGACATTTATATACGTTAAGGATTTAGCTCGACTCATCATCGATACATTAGATAGTGAGGCCAGTAACAAAGGTTACTTTGTCAGTGATGGTGAGATCTACCCTTCTGATAAGTTCTATGCCGCTATCAGTAAGATACTGGATAAGAAGACTCTTAAGATAACGATACCGGTGAGTCTAATGAAAGTCATCGCATTACTGAGCGAAGGTGTAGGAAAGATAAGAGGACAGTATCCGATACTTAATAGGAACAAGATCAAAGAATATTTTGCAAGGTCTTTCGCCGTAGATACGGCAGATATAAAAAATGATTTTAACTTCGTGCCCAAATTCACATTAGAAGAGGGTCTTACAGAGACAATTAATTGGTGTAAAACAAAAAAATTACTTTAAAAAATGGCAGTAAAAAAGCAAACGAAAAAAGTACTTGCTACAAAACCTACTGGTAAGTTAGGTATCCTTACTCCTGGTATGGGAGCAGTAGCCACTACATTTATAGCAGGTGTAATGGCAGTAAACAAAGGTCTCTCTAATCCTGTAGGCTCACTCACTCAGATGGGTAGAATGAGAATAGGTAAAAGAAACAAAAAGAATAACCAACCGCTTATCAGCGATGTGGTGCCACTTCAGGACTTAAAGAAAGTTGTGTTTGGCGGATGGGATATCTTCAATGATAACATGTACGAAGCAGCCTTACACGCTGATGTATTAGATATCAATCTTCTTAAGAAGCTTAAAGCGCCTCTTTCTAAGATCAAGCCTATGAAAGCAGTTTTTGACAAAAACTATGTTAAGAAACTTAACGGTACACATGTCAAAAAAGCAAAAACAAAAATGGATCTCGCTAATGCCCTAATGAAGGACATTAAGAAATTCAAAAAAGATAATAAGTGTGATAGACTCGTCATGGTATGGTGTGGATCTACAGAAATATATATCGAAGAATCTGCTGTACATAAGACGGTAGCTGCATTTGAGAAAGGACTTAAGAACAACTCTAAGTTGATAGCACCAAGTATGATCTATGCATACGCTGCAGTTAAGATGGGTATCCCTTACGCTAATGGAGCTCCTAACTTATCATGTGATATCCCTGCTATAATCGAACTTGCTAAAGAGACACAAACTCCTATCGCAGGTAAAGACTTCAAGACAGGTCAGACACTAATGAAAACGATCTTGGCACCAGGATTCAAAGCAAGAGCTTTAGGTATCAATGGATGGTTCTCTACTAATATACTCGGTAACAGAGATGGCGAGGTCCTCGATGATCCAGATAACTTTAAGACTAAAGAAGTCTCTAAGCTTGGTGTTCTTGAGGAAATCCTCGAGCCAGAACTCTACCCAGAATTATACAAAGACTTCTACCACAAAGTAAGAATCAATTACTACCCACCTAGAGGAGATAACAAAGAAGGATGGGATAACATCGATATCAAAGGATGGCTCGACTACCCTATGCAGATCAAAGTCGATTTCTTATGTAGAGATTCTATTCTTGCAGCGCCTATCGTACTTGACTTAGCGATATTCTTAGATCTTGCTAAGAGATCACAGATGTCAGGGATACAAGAATGGTTAGGCTTCTACCTGAAGTCACCACAAGCACCTAAAGGGGTTAAACCCATTCACGATATATTCAAGCAGTTACATAAATTAGAAAATACACTAAGATATGTTGCTGGCGAAGAATTGATCAATCACCTTGGTCAAGATTACGAATAAATGATGTGGCTACATAAAGCCATCGCCACAGTTTTGGGCTTAGGCTATGCGCCTAAAGGTCCAGGAACTTTTGGCACATTAGGTGGAGTAATATTCTTAGGAATATTACTCCACTTTAATATTCCACTTACCCTCCCTACGCTTCTTATACTCATCGTTGTGACATTTGTCGCCGGTGTCATCAGTACTAATCAGCTGATCCCACAATGGGGAGAAGATCCGCAGCGAGTCGTCATGGATGAGTTCAACGGATACCTCATTACGATGATCCTTGTACCGCTATCATGGACGACGATCCTATTGGGATTTGTATTATTCAGATTTTTTGATATCCTTAAGCCACTCGGTATCCGAACTATAGACACTAAGGTCAAAGGTGGTATGGGCGTTATGTTAGATGATGTGTTAGCAGGTATCTATGCATTGATTTGTATGCAGATATACTTGTACTTCACAAATTAATAACACTCAATATGGAAATTGAACTGTCCCACTCTGCGGGAGATATTGCTAAGTAACTAAGTGTTTAAGTTCAGTAATCTTATAACTATAGAACTCTTTTATATAATTCAAGCAAGTCTAAACCCTATTATTTTTATCACTTTCTTTAAGTTTTGATAAACTAAATTTTTACCTAATACATGGTAAGGCGGCACGTGTTGTTTCTCTCGCCGAGGGGCTTTCATTCTTGTCTTGAAACAAGAACAGCCTGCCACGCCGTGGCGTGGAAACAAGAAATTCAAGGCTTTACCCATTTCTTAACGTCAAATCAGCCATTTATATCTAAACATTGGCAAACTCCTTCCTTTGGTCGTCAAACAATGCCTACCGTCAGGCAGGCAGTGCCTTTGTTTCCTGCCTGCCGGCAGGCAGGTTAACGCTATAAATTACTTATTTGACTAAAATGGCTAAGGCCGATTTTACTTCATCCAAGTGTCAAAACATCGAAGCAAAAAAAGCTATTTCAGCACTCTATTCCATTATTTACATTTCAATTATATTGAACTCGAATCTTCTTATAAGAATAAAGTAAAAAGCAGAGCACTGCCAAATTAGAGTGGGCAGCGGGAGCGGCAAAGTGCATAGCCTTTAATTTGGCTTTATTTCCTGCCTGCCGGCAGGCAGGTTTGGTTCCCCGCGATTGCGGGACGGGCTGTTTTTCATCTAAGTAAAAATGAAGACCCAGCCGGTGAGGCGACGTTGATAATGTTTGATATAAAGCGACCTTCAAATCGATAACCACTTAAGATTAGAATAATTATATTTGTATAGTGGCAAAAGAAAATAATATAATAAATTAATCATTGCCCGTGTCCACACCTAAAGTCCCTTTCTTCATATCATTTCTACGATCTCAGGTTGCAGCCATTGCTGCAACAGCAGCCGACTTCTGTAGCTTGTACTGTCTCAAAGAAGGGCAAGTATTTCAGAAACTACTCAGCACCACCGATGCACGATCCCTACTGATCGCTACAGCCACTGCAAGTATTATAGGTGCCTGTATCAGCTTTACACTGGGACGTAACTGGGCATTCAAGCAGAAGGATAAGAACATCTATGGACAAGCTGCCAAGTACGCCGTCGCCAGCTTCATTATAGCCTGTATCAATGTCGCAGGCATGCACCTCCTCTCTAATGTCATGGACAATCCATACATGCTCTCTAAAGCCATCATTGCAGTACTCACTGGTATATTTGTAAGCTTTCCGCTATTTCGGTATTGGGTATTTAGATAATCTTACAATTATTATGCTATCTTAGGTATCCTGACCCTAAGCGAGCATCTGCCTACTTAAGTCATAGGCATCTACTCATCAACCTATATCGATAGGTACCGTTATACACTTATAGTTTATGTAGACATCTATATACGTGTCTATATATACATCATAGGAACTATAATAAAAATGTAAATAATTGGTAATGTGTGACATAAGTAGATGAGTTATTTATATATACGTGTTGGCCATAATTAATGAGAACTAAAGAACTTATAATAGAAGCTCAAAAAGCATTTGAAGAAGAAAATCTCAAATTAGCTCAAACCAAAATTGGTCATGTATTACTGTTGGATGATAAAAACTTAGATGCACTAATAATCCAATTCTTAATTTATATTGAGAAAAGTGACCTTGCCAAAGCAGAAACGATACTGGAAGAAATTATTGAAAATGAAGATTATGACATAGATCTTTTAATTTATAAAGCTGTAATACTTAACGATACAGGAAAAATTGAAGAAGCCATTAAACTATGTGAACTAATAATAGAAAAGGATCACACCAACTATACAGCATATTCATTCAAAGGAATGTTTAACCATAATCTTGGCAATGTAGAAGAGGCATACAAAGACTTGAATTTTGCTGTTGAAAATGACACAAAGAATTTTATTGTATACCAAAATAGAGGATCAGTAAATTTAGCTAATTACCAATTTGACGAAGCCTTAATCGACTTTAATCGAGCGATCAAGTTAGATAAGAGTTCAAATGAAGCAAAGTTCAACAAAGCGATAACATTAAGACTTTTAGGTAAACATAAAAAAGCAATCAGGATACTTGAAAAATTAAATGCTGATAAATTTTTAGGAAGTGAAGATCTTGTTCAAGCTGCAGTTATATATCAAAAAAACGATCAGAATGAAAAAGCTATTGAATTAGTATCAAAAGCAATTGAGTTAGATAACACATTTGCAAGAGCTCATTATACAAGGTTCAATGTGAATACAAAAATCTCAAATTACGAAGCAGCAAAAAATGACTTAGACAATGCCCTTCAATATGATGATGGAAGTTTTAGAGACTATATCTTGAATGGATATGCTCATTTATATTATAAGAAAAATGAACTTGAAGAAGCAATAAAGAGAGCAAATTTTGCAATAACTGAAAATCCTGAGTTTCATTGGACATACTTAACACTCGCAGAAGTTTATGGAAAACAAGATGATGATTTAAACTTTATAAAAAATCTAAAAGTTGCAATTGAAGGTGGTATTGGTCTAAAGGATATTGATCAAGAAATAAGAGAAAAATTCAAAAGAAACAAAGAATATAAGGTACTAAAAAAGAAACTTAAAAAATAGAATCACTATAAATTCAAAATCAATAGCCTATGCGTAAATACAAACTAATCTTATCATTGATAGTTTTTGCAACATTAGCTTGTAGTAAATTGGTTAAACAGAAGGATAGTAAGGATAAATCAGAATTAAAGAATGACATAAGATTTCTCATAAAACAATTAAAGAAAGATAGTGCACATCATGAAAAAGTTGGTCAAGTATTAAGCGAAGATGAAATTGTTAAACTGGAGAAATCCTTAGGAGAAAAATTCCCTGAATCTTATAGAATATTCCTAAAAGAATTCGGCAATGGCGCTTATTGGCTTTATCATAACGGGATGAATGATATTACAGAGCTCTACAAACTAAATTCTTCTGGTAGGCTCAAAATGCAGTCTGTAGAATACGAAGACGGCAAATTTTATTCGATTGATTCTTTATTATGTCTGATGTCTGAGGACTCAAACGGTGGAGCATGGGTTTGGTTAACTTCAGAAAAGTCAGAGGATGGAGAATGGCCCCTTGCATATTATTCTTTCGGGAAGCTTTACTATAAAGTGGAGAATTTCACTGAATGGTTAAATCTGCTTGTAAGGTGTAAACACGAAGTTATACGAGAATTGGATATAGATCATAAACTTGGATTAGGATAAAATGATACAGGAACAAATTAAATTATTAATTATAAGTACAATAGTATTAACAAGCGGTTGTACTGCAATTACAGAAAATAAAATAAAACAACTCCCAAAATCACTTGAAATAGTAATTGAAGACTTAGCTCACTATAATTTTGAGGATATCCAAGAAGTTGAGTTCCTTAAAAATTATCCCATGTCAAATAGTACAATAGAGAAATTAAATAAGGATTTCAATCTTTGCAACATTGATAAGTATCAAATGGGAATTTCTTTTCATTTTGAATGTATAGATAAATTAAGCAGATCCCCAAATTATAGTGATAGAGAATACTACTTAATTAAAGTTATAGACATAAACGAAAAAGATAATTTCCTTGGATATGCTCAATATGTAGATTGTGGCAAGAAAGCAGAGCCATTAAAAAACAACTGGTACTTTATCCGTAAAAATCTAAAATGTGATTAGGAACACTACTTGTAACGATAAGTATGATCGCATATCTGCTCGTACCTCATAGAAACGACGACATACTATCATTCGTTAGGTGGCATAAAAAAAAATGAAATACATCGACACATACAATAATTTAAAGCTTCAAAAGGTAAAAATTGAAGATATTTCAATAGGCTTAAGGCAAATTGGAAAAGGAGATAATTTAGTGTTTATACATGGTTTTCCAACCCACGGATATACTTGGAGAAAATTAATTCCAAGACTCTCCAAATGTTTTAAATGTCATATTTTAGACCTACCTGGACTTGGAGATAGCGAATGGACAGACAAAACCGATTTCAATAGTAAATCACAAGCGAGATACATTATCAAATTGTTAAACAAAATTGGCATTACTAAGTACAGTTTAGTTGCACATAATTCTGGAGCGACAATTACAAGGTACATAGCACTAATAGAGAAAGAAAAAATTGATAGTCTTATAATTTTTAATACTGAAATTCCTAACCACCGACCACCATGGATTCCTCTGTATCAAAAAATAGGGCTATTACCAATGGTGCCAACTATAATTAGAATTTTGTTAAAACAAAAATGGTTTGTCAAATCACCAATGGGACTAAGAGAATTATTTGCAGATAAATCAATGTTTGATGATAAATCAAATATATTACCATATACAAACCCCGTTATCAGATCGAATAGTAAAGCAAAAGGAGCATTTAAGTATCTAAAAGGAATTGACTGGAAATTAGTTGATGAATTCAAAAACTTACACAAAGAAATAAACTCAAGAATATTATTCGTATGGGGTGAAAATGATAAAACATTTCCTATCAAATTAGGAAAGCAAATGCTAAATCAATTTAGCTGCGAAACTGAGTTTGTTACCATAAGAAATGCATCTTTATTGCCTCATGAAGAAAAACCTGACGAAGTCATAAAAGAAATATTGAGGTTTATAAAAAGAGATACGCCACCTAACACAGCATGATGACAGAATCACTCCTACGTCGTGACTCTGCATATCATTATCCGTTCTGCTTAATTATAAAATAAAAATGAAAATACAGAAGCACGACACCAAATTCTTAGATGAGCTAAATAATGCCCCAGAATCTGAAATTCCAGGATTTGATAAGCACTTACATGACTCTCGTCCAGGACATATTTCAAGTTTTCACAGAATAGATAGACATGTTAAAATTTTGCCCAACTACAGAATCTATTTAGGGACAGATATAATATTAAAGTCGGGTTGCCCTTGTCAAAAATGTATAGCTTCAAATTATATTAAGAGAACTCGAATATTTTTTCGAATCCAAAAGGGAAAAGTTTCAAAACAAAGCGAAAGAGTAGCAAGCGTAAATTTCGAACACACTAATTTTTCATTTAATTATATGTTATCGAGATGTCTATTGAAAAACCCTGACAAGTTAGATGACATTAACGTAATAGCACTACAAACAAATAATATTCAACCTGAAAAAATACTTAAAAGCTGTGGAGTTATAACCAATTCAAATTCAAAAAATCATTCTGTCATAACTGAGAATTTATTCGATTTCAAAGATTTAATCTTGACCATTTTTAGTAAAGAGAAAAAAACGGAACTGTTTTATGCAATTGACCAATTTGGCAATTTATGGTTTAACAAAAGTGAAGAATTAGATATTTGGTTAACAGGAATTAAGCTTGTAGAGAAAGGTTGGATTAAACTTAAAGTTGACACAACTATTGAGAATGAGAGATATACGTCAACTAAGTATTATAATCATATGGAAGAATTAATTCCTAAAAAAGAAGTAATAAACAAAATTGAACTTTTAAACTTTTCGATTTTAAAAGAATTTAAAAAAGAGAAAAACAAGGCTTTAATATTGAAAGAATTAAAGAAATTTAAAGTTAAGATTGATTGAAAAGAAAACTAAGCAGAACATTAAAGGCTGAAAGTCGCGGCGCAGCCCGACGTTCGGCCAGTGTTGAGCGAAGCGGTGCCTAATAAATCCCTCATCCCTGTTATGGGTTTTCAAAAAGCGAGGATTTTCAGATAAAATTTTAGTGGAGATTAATTTGCGAAGGCGGAATAAATGTTTTGAGATTTTTCGAAAAAAGGATTAGATATTCAGAATTAAATCTGATCAATTTTTCTGAAAAATCGGCTAATTTTTTGACTGAAGGCATCGCGATCCAAGGCGACCATTGGTCACCAGGAAAAAATTAAATAACTTATGCTTTCACCAACCTCAAATAATCGGGTGGCGACTTATTCCGTTCCCAGGCATCGACCAAAACGAGTTTTTCACTACCACAGCAAGCGCACCTTTTTTGTTTAATTCCAAACAATCTGGCCTTGGCTAAAGCCCGTCGTTCCGTTCTGGA
>ENA-ORXT01002925-ORXT01002925.1-marine-metagenome-genome-assembly--contig:-NODE-2925-length-19599-cov-9.105266_pt1 | contig 19599 bp, 17 predicted proteins | sample MGYA00237868_ERZ511482 | MGnify/ENA metagenome assembly ERZ511482
TAAAATAACGCCTCATAAGGCACTCAAAATAATTGGCAGTTAATTGTCAACTTATTTTTGTCAGACTACTTAATTCAACAATTTCAAGACAATAGATTAGGTGTATTAATCTCTTTGGGAATAATTGTTTCCTGTTTTGTTCTAGAGTTTGGCAACTTTAGACGGGTAACCGGACTTTCAAAATGAACTTTAAATTGACAAAATACTTATCATTTTCATCGCAGCGGCGCACCGTTTTGATTTTTAAAGTACCAATAAGCTATTAAGCCTACAAAATTCCAATATCCCGAAGTCCCGATATCTCAAAGTCTACCTATTACTCAACTTAAAAGCTTGATTCAATTGCTGAAAATCCAACTTACCTTTTGTGGTTTTCAAATAATCAAGAATCACCAATGCCTTGCGTAGTCGAATGTCTACACTTTTGGGCTTGGCAACCATATACAACAAACTCCGCTGCTTACCTTTGGTGAGCGCATGAAAATAATCGGCGCCTTCAATATCTTGTAAGAGCAATTCCTCCATTTCTTCTGGCAAAGGCATTCCATATTTACTATCGTCTTTGGTCAGCGTTATACGAACCTCTTCACCATCTTCCAGATTCAATGCTTCCCTACGTTCTTTGTTCAAGTTAATAAAAAAACCACCCTTTCCATCGGACATTAACGCACACTGAAAGGCTTCTGTATCATTGATAGAACAACAAACCCGCTTATCGCCTTCGAGAAAAGGAGCCGCCTGAGATTGGGAAACAATGATTCCAAAACTCCAAACATTGGAATAAATATTGGATATGGTCGTTTTAAATGACATAATAAAACAAGGTAAAGGCTAGGACTAAATTATAAAAAAATGATAATTTTACCTTTAACAAAAAAACAAACAACAAGTTCAAGAGTTTTTATAGTTGATAAATGATTGGTGATAGTTGATGTTTGCAAAACGTCCACTTATAAAAATCACCATCACTTATCAACCATCACTTATCACTTATCATCTATGTCAATAACCGTATCTAATTTAACGAAGCAATATGGCGAGCAAAAAGCCGTCAATGCAGCCAATTTTACTGTTGAAAAAGGAGAAATTGTGGGCTTTTTGGGTCCTAATGGAGCAGGTAAAAGCACAACAATGAAGATGCTCTCTTGCTTTATTCCTCCAACCGAAGGAACGGCAACTGTTTGTGGACACGATGTAGAACAGCATCCTGAAGCAGTCAAAAAACTGATTGGCTACTTACCAGAGAACAATCCGCTTTATTACGATATGTATGTCAAGGAATACCTTCACTTTGTTGCTAGGGTTCAAGGAGTCGCCAATAAAAAGGAACAAGTTGCTAAAATTATTGAGGAAACGGGTTTGACCATAGAGCAAAATAAAAAGATTGGTCAACTGTCTAAAGGATATAAGCAAAGGGTCGGACTGGCGCAGGCGTTGATCCACGATCCAGAAGTATTGATTTTAGACGAGCCTACTTCTGGGCTAGACCCAAACCAATTGGCAGACATCAGACAGCTCATCATCAATTTGGGTAAAGAGAAAACAGTACTGCTGTCTACGCACATTATGCAAGAAGTACAAGCCATGTGCGACCGAATCATCATCATCAATCAAGGGAAAATTGTTGCCAATGATCAGACTGAAAACCTTCGTCAAAGCCAACAAGGGATGCAATATACGGTGGAGTTCAACAAAGCCATTGATGTAGATAAGCTTACAAATGCATTGAACAATGTAAACGTTTTACCCACCGAAAAAAACACCTATTCGATTTCTTCTAGTGAAACAACAGACCAGCGTGCTGCCATCTTCCGATTTGCAGTTGCCAATGATTTGGTGTTGTTGACACTCATAAAAACAGAAAACAACCTAGAGGACGTCTTTAGGGAATTGACCAAGAATTGATGGAAGGTGATAGATGATAGATGGGAGATGATAGATGATACTAGTTGTGGTTAATAAAAAACATGAAACAAATACTAATAATTTTATTTCTTTTAATCCTACAAATAGATAAATTATCTAGTCAAAGTAGTGATTCATTGATTACTTGGATCGAAAGTATTGATTTAGAATGTTATGAAAATCTAGAAGAAAAATCTGTTTCTTTGGAATTAAATAGTGTAAAACATTTCATAGAAGGGGATATAACCAATGTATCAATATTTTATGAAGGTGATGTTATTAAAGTTATGCGTGTAACAAATTTTTATGAAGGGACCAATAATGATATTTCTTTTTATATTGAAAACGGTAGATTGAAAGCAGTCCAATATCATAAAGTCGTTACTGGTTCCGTTTCTAAACATGGAACATACCGTTATTCAGTGCCTCATTCTTTTTTAACAACATACTTTTTTGAGGATGATAACTTAGTTTTTTTGAAAAATGGAAAAAACACAAAATATTCAGGGGAGATTATATTTTCAGAATATGTTGGGAATATGATTATAGAAATATATTATGAATTATTAGAAAGATTAACATAATAAAAATAACCACAACGATCAGGTGATAAAGTCGAAATACATAAAGACATTCTAACATTACTTCTTGACGATGATGGTAAAGATGCAAAAGGTCAATTGGCTTTCGTTTCTTGCCCATAAAAAAACCCACCACACTAAAAAGCATGATGGGTCAATTATGTTCATTTCATCAAGACCAAAACACAAGTCCCAATATCTCGATCAAACAGTCGCACTGATCCCGAAATCCCGAAATCTCAAAAAAAACCCACCACACTAAAAAAGCATGATGGGTCAATTATGTTCATTTCATCAAAACCGAGACAAAACAGTCTCAAATCTCAAATCTAGTATCTCAAATCTAACTAGGCTTTATCGTCGTTCACCTCTTCAAACTCAACATCCTGCACTTCTGGTTCGCCTTCCGCAGTTGCTTCAGGACCAGCATCGCCACCAGCATCAGCGGTTGCTTCAGGATTTTCCGCTTCCTGTTGTGCTTGATAAATCTCTGTACTTGCAGCATTCCAAGCCTCATTGATTTTCTCCATAGCCGCATCGATTCTGTCACCATCGGCAGCAGTATGTGCCTCTTTCAATTCTGTTAATGCGCTGTCGATGGCTGATTTATTGCCCTCAGAAATTTTATCACCATACTCTTTCATCTGCTTCTCAGTAGTGAAAATCATGGTATCAGCGGCATTGACTTTCTCGATGCTTTCTTTGGCTTTTTTATCAGCGTCTTCGTTGGCTTTTGCCTCATTACGCATGTTTTCGATCTCTGCATCTGACAAACCAGTACTGGCTTCAATGCGAATCGTTTGCTCTTTACCAGTGCCCTTATCCTTAGAACTTACGACCAAGATACCGTTGGCATCAATATCAAAAGTTACTTCAATTTGAGGAACACCACGAGGCGCTGGTGGAATGCCATCTAAGTGGAATTCTCCAATCAATTTGTTGTCTTTTGCCATTGTACGTTCTCCTTGTAACACTCGGATTTGCACACTAGGCTGATTGTCGGCAGCAGTAGAGAATACCTGAGATTTTTTAGTAGGAATCGTTGTATTTGATTCAATCAATTTGGTAAACATGCCACCTAAGGTTTCAATACCTAAGGCCAATGGCGTTACATCCAACAACAAAACGTCTTTTACGTCTCCTGTCAAAACACCACCTTGAATACCTGCACCAACTGCAACTACTTCATCGGGATTTACACCCTTAGAAGGTTTTTTATCAAAGAATTTCTCAACGACTTCTTGGATTTTAGGAATACGAGTAGAACCTCCTACCAAAATCACTTCGTCGATATCGTCTTTGGTCAAACCAGCATCTTTCAATGCATCTGCACAAGGCTTTAAAGTACGTTGAACCAACTCATCTGCCAATTGCTCGAATTTAGAGCGGCTTAATTTTTTGACCAAGTGAGCAGGCACCCCATCAATTGCTGTTACATAAGGCAAGTTGATTTCTGTTTCCGCAGCACCACTCAATTCGATTTTCGCTTTTTCAGAAGCCTCTTTCAAGCGTTGTAAAGCCATAGGATCTTTACGCAAATCTACTTTCGGATGCTCTTTCATAAAGGCTTCAGCCAACCAATCCATAACGACCTGGTCAAAATCATCACCACCTAAGTGCGTATCACCGTTGGTCGATTTTACTTCAAAAACACCATCACCCAATTCCAAAATAGAGATATCGAATGTACCACCACCAAGGTCGAATACAGCAATTTTCTTTTCTTCTGTTTTCTTGTCCAAACCGTAAGCCAAAGCCGCAGCAGTAGGCTCATTAATAATACGACGAACTTTCAAGCCAGCAATTTCACCTGCTTCTTTGGTTGCCTGACGTTGAGAATCATTAAAGTAGGCAGGAACCGTAATAACTGCTTCGCTTACTTCGTGACCCAAATAGTCTTCTGCTGTTTGCTTCATTTTTTGCAAAACCATTGCAGAAATTTCCTGAGGAGTGTACATACGACCATTGATGTCTACCCGAACTGTATTATTGTCTCCTTTTACTACTTTGTATGAAATGTGTCGCAACTCATCTTGCATATCGTCGTAACGCATTCCCATAAAACGCTTAATAGACTGCACCGTATTAACAGCATTGGTTACTGCTTGTCTTTTTGCAGCATCACCAATTTTACGCTCACCATTGTCCAAAAAGGCAACGATAGAAGGCGTTGTTCTACGTCCTTCACTGTTTGGGATTACTTTAGGCTCTCCACCTTCCATAACCGCAACACAAGAATTGGTTGTTCCGAGGTCTATTCCAATAATTTTACTCATAGTTTATTTTATATTGATTTTATTTAATTCTATATTGTGTGCTTTTTCATCGTGCACATCTTCCTTAATTCAATTCTTATGCCAATGGATTTTTAGGGTAAAATTTGTCAAAAAATTCATTATTTTAGATTAAAAACTGACAAAACGGCATAATTTCATTATAAAATTGTCATTTTTTTAGAATCTGTTGATAGATACTCTATTTATAAATTTTAGCTTAAGTCATACATTCATTTGAAAACACATTTGTTTATTGCAACATATATTACATATTAACGTAAAACATATAACATAGAATTATTTCAACATGAAAAAACTCCCTCTACTAATTTTTCTGTTGTGTATAAATTATGTTGGTGTTCTTGGTCAAATCAACACAACTGGTGGATTGACCGCTACAGATATTGTAAACATATTACAGGGCAGCGACATCATTATTACCAATGAGACCATTAGTTGTCCAGATGTAGCCTATGGTTCATACGACAATGGTGCCCCCATAGGTATGACTGCTGGAGCACTGCTTACCTCTGGATCCATCACCAATGCAGAAGGTCCCAATAATGCTGGTGGAACGTCAACCAATAATGGGGCGGCTGGAAATCCACTCATCACCAATATTACAGGTGTAAATACCTTTGATGCCTGCGTCTTAGAATTTGACTTCATTCCCATTGGAAATACCTTTGTTTTTAATTATGTATTTGGATCAGAAGAATATTTTGAATATGTCTGTAGTGGCTTCAATGATGGTTTTGGATTCTTTTTAACAGGTCCCAATCCAGCAGGAGGCAATTATACTGATCAGAACATCGCAACGCTTCCCAATGGTACACCCGTTTCTATTAATTCCATCAACGACGGAAATCCCATTGGCAACAATTGTGTCAACAATCAAGGAGATACTTGTCCGTGTAACCCTGAATTTTATGTAGACAATACTGGTGGTACTACAACTGAATACGATGGATATACAGTTCCCCTTAATGTCAATCAGACTGTTGTGCCTTGTGAATCTTATCACATCATTATAGCCATTGCAGATGGTGGTGATGGTGTTTTTGACTCTGGTGTTTTTATTGAAAATTTCAGTATTAATTCGGAAAACGATTTTGAAACGGTGGTCACGCCTGCCTTTGAAAACTGTAACGATGGTATGGTTACTTTTGAAATCAACAATGCATTGGCGTATGATCTAAATATTGATTTAAATATCCTCAACACTTCGTCGGCAAACAATACAGACTACTCGGGTATTCCTGCCTCTACTTCCATCGTTTCTGGTAATACAACCACTTCTTTTAATTATAATGCTATTTCCGATAATTTGGATGAATGTACAGAGGACATTGTAGTAGAATATACTTATAATTTAGATTGTGGTTTGCTGACAGATACGATGTATTTAGAAGTAAAAGATGGCATCGTACTGGAATGCCCAGCGACCCTAAACTTGGCTTGTAATGCAGCAGTTCCTCCGCCAAACCCTGCAACGGTAACAGTGGTTGATGAGTGTTCAGACAATGACAACATAACTGTTGTTCACTTAAGTGATGTAAACAACAATGCAAATGGTTGTGGTTCAAATACCGAAACCATTACTAGAACCTATAGGGCAACCGATATCTGTGGAAATTCTCAAGATTGTCAACAAATTATTACCATCGCTGCCGATGCTGTAGCGCCTAGTATTACCCATTTATCCGATCAAAATGGCATTACATGTGGAGCGGCAATTCCTGCCGCTTTTACCACAGTTGCGGCATTTATTGCTGGTGGCGGGAATGTCACCGATGAATGCGGAAGCATCAGTATTGCTTCGGTTGACAATGATAATGGGCAAAATGGCTGTGCTGGAAATACTAGAATCATTACTCGGACTTATACCTTTACCGATGACTGTAACAACAGTCGGAGTTTTAATCAAACTTTTACTTATGCAACCGACAGCCAAGGTCCAACCATCGGTTGTCCATCTAATGTAAATGGATTGGCTTGTGATGCCGCCATCCCTACAGCTTTTACCTCTATAACGGCTTTTATAAATGGTGGTGGAACGGTTTCTGATAATTGTTCACCAAACTCAAGTCTGTCTATTTCACACAACAACGTCTTTACCAGCAACAATGTTTGTAACAATAGAAATTTACAAAGAACTTATACCATTGAAGATGCGTGTGGCAACGCTTCGTCTTGTACACAGACTTTTACTTTTCTTGGCGACAGTCAAGCGCCAATAATAACAGCAACACCCAACAATCAAACTGGATTGCTTTGTGGTGCAAGTATTCCTACTGCTTTTACAACTGTTGCCGCTTTTAAGGCTGCTGGAGGAAGTGTTACAGATGATTGTAGTACCCTTTCGATAAGCCACAGTGATGCTACTAATGGAGGAACTGGTTGTAGCGGAAGCCCAACCATTGTTTCCAGAACCTATACCTTTACAGATGCATGTAACAACAGCAACAATACGATGCAGACATTTACCTATGACACAGACAGTCAAGGACCAACAATTGGCTGTCCTTCTACAATAAATGGGCTGGCTTGTAATGCTGCGGTTCCCAATGCCCATACCAGTATAGGGGCTTTTTTAGCAGCAGGCGGAACAGTTTCGGACAATTGCTCGGCAAACAATCAGCTCTCTATCTCGCACAACGATGTAGACAGCGGTCTAAACAGTTGCAATAATCCAAGTAGAACCATTCAAAGAACCTATACTATTACCGATGTGTGTAACAACAGCTCTTCTTGTGTGCAAAGCATTAACTTTTTACCCGATACACAAAATCCAGTAATTTCAGCTACGGTGCCCAATCAAACCAGCATTGCTTGTGGCGCACCATTGCCAAGTCCATATACAACAATAGTCGCTTTTGAGAATGCTGGTGGAAGTGTCACCGACAATTGTAGTGTTATAAGTATTGGTTCGGTTGACAGCGACAATGGAAACAATGGTTGTGCTGGAAATGCTAAGGTCATTACACGAACCTATACCTTTACTGATGCGTGTAACAACAGCAGTAGTTTTGACCAACTGTTTACCTACGATGCAGACAATCAAGTGCCAACAATTGGCTGTCCAACTGATTTGCTTAATTTGACTTGTGGTGATGCTGTTCCAAATCCTCATACAAGTATTACGGATTTTATCAATGCTGGCGGAAGCGTTTCAGACAACTGCTCGCCTTTAAATGAAATGACCATTGGTTCTTCTGATATAGACAGCGGAATAAATACTTGCTCCAATCCAAGTAGAACCATCACCAGAACCTATACCATTACCGATGCATGTGGATTCTCTAGCAATTGTACACAAACCATCACTTTTCAAGAAGATACACAAGGACCAACCATTGTCGTACCACTACCCGATGAAGATGGGTTTACTTGTAATTCAGACATTCCATTACCTTATACAACCATAGTAAGTTTTACCACAGCAGGTGGAATGCTCGAAGACAATTGTAGTGAAATTACCGCTATTAGCAGTCAAGATTCTGATAATTTAGGCGACCATTGCGAAGACGATCCTCGTATCATTACCAGAGTATATACTTTTGAAGATGAGTGTGGCAATGAATCTAGTTTTTCACAAATATTTACCTATGCCAATGACAACACTGCTCCAATTGTATACTGTGCTCCCAACATAGGAGATATTTCATGTGAAACAGACATTCCAGTACCATACGACTCAGTGGGTGACTTTATTGTTTTTGGAGGAACAGTAACCGACAATTGTTCGTCAATCAACGAAATGACCATCAATCATTCAGATGTAGACAGCGGCTGTAATGTAGAACAGAGATACATTGAAAGAACCTATACCATTACAGATGTATGTGGCAACAGCACCCAATGTGTCCAACTCATCACATTTGCTCGCCTAAAGCCTGGTATCAACCCAACGATTTTCAAATGTGACTAAGTAGTCTGACAAAAATAACTTAACAATTCTCTGTCATTCTTTTGGTGACTTAATTGTTGTGATTTTTCCACGTAGCTAAGGCTATGCGGTAAAATAACGCCTCATAAGGCACTCAAAATAATTGGCAGTTAATTGTCAACTTATTTTTGTCAGACTACTTAATGCTCTTTTAAACTAACAGGTCAAAAACATGAAATCTGTAAATTTTAAGATTTTTATTTTATAAATGCCTTTTTAATTTTTATTTTAATTATTTTTTTAGAGCAGACTCCACATTCATTCATTCAAAATTTCACATTCATTCATTGTTTGTCGTACTTTTACAGCTGGAATCAGATATCAAATATGGATCATAAGAAACAGTTTTTTAGTCAGCTAGAGCAGAGTGTTGAAAGAGATACTTTTGTTAAAATGAGTTTGGGCAAATACAAAGGAAGGGAAGAAAGCCTACAGCGCATCTTAGTTTCCCTCATTTACCTAAAAGAAGTACCGCATTTCTCTTTTACGTATCGTTTTGAAACAAAGGACATTACCAAAAACTTCTCCATCAAAGAAGGAAGTACCATTATTAAAGAAATAGCGGGAAAGGAGTTTTTGGTTACCAACCTATACACCACAGAATACGACTTCCAATTAATAACCAATAAGCGGAAGCAACACAAAATGTTTACCAAGCCTTCGACCAATGCCGATAAGCCTCGAAGAACCCACGACCGACAAAAAAACCGCCCTATTGAGGCGAAGAACGATTGGTTGCACCATTTGGGCATTACGACCAAAGAAGGGAAAGTTAAGGCAGACAAACAAGCAAAGTTTCGCCAAATAAATAAGTTTGTCGAGATTGTGGACAGTGTGTTCAAGCAATCAGACACCTATTTGCGCCAACAATTGAAAGTGGTCGATATGGGTTCTGGTAAAAGCTACCTGACTTTTGCACTTTATGATTATTTTCACAACAAACTCAATATGCAAACCAAGGTTGTTGGTATAGAACAACGGGATGGTTTGGTGGAATTCTCCAATGATTTGGCAGAAAAATCTGGATTCAAAAAATTACAATTTGAAGCTTCTAGTATTGCCGATGCAAAACTAAATGGGGTTCAGGTAATGGTGGCACTACACGCCTGCGATACCGCTACCGATGATGCAATAGTGAAAGCCATTGAAAATGAAGTGGAAGTCATTATGGTCGCTCCATGTTGCCAACATTATGTACGAAAAAACATGGAAGAACCCGATGTTATAAAATCAATTACCAAAAATGGCATCCATAAGGAACACTTAGCCGTCTTATTAACTGATAGTTTGCGTGCATTGACATTGGAGGCTTTTGGTTATAAAACAAAGGTGTTTGAATTCATTGATCAAGAACATACGGCTAAGAACATTATGATTACAGCTGTCCTACAGAAAAAAGGGACATTTGATTATAAAAAACTAGAAGAAATAACCGCTTTGACTGCTCAATTTGGCATCAAAGACTATTATTTAGACACATTAGTCTTCGAAAATGGAGGCGATGAAGAAGAATAGCTTCAATTATTTTCCATAATAAGTAAAAAATCATATATTTGCTATTTATTTTTTTCAAACAAAACCCACATTAAAATGAAACAGTTTCTAACGATTGCGTTCTTTTTATTAATGGCTTCATCAAGTGCTTTTGCATTGAGTGCTGATTTATTTCAGATAGATGAACAAGCTATGGAAACAGAATTAAGCGAATTGACCCAATTGGAATCATTGGTCAACACAAATCCATCTTTAACTTTTAGTGAAATTTCTAGTTCACTGGACTTTGAATTGGAAACAGGTTCTTACGCCTTGATGGCCTCTAAGTTTACAATGGACGATATGGAATGGGTTCCTTTCTTATGGGGATTCTTATGTTGTCCTGTTGGATTGTTCGTAGTAGTTACCAACGACAGCAGTACCAAAGACGAAAAAACATCTTATTGGATTGGAGTGGCAGCAAGTGTCGTTCTAAGCGGTATTACCAATGCAATTATTTACGCAGGAACAGGAATCTAACATTTAGAAACCTGTACTTAAAAAGCTTTTGGGACTTCTATATTAAAAGCCCAATAAACCTCTAAAGGATTAATCAAATGTCAAAACCTTTGATTAATCCTTTTTTTTTCCACACTCCCCAGATAGCTCTGTAACAATACAAGTACCTAAATATCATGAAATACTGGCTACTCTTTACCTTTCTAGTCTGTTTGTCAATTCCATCTAATCAGCTTTCGGCACAAGAAAATTTTCGTATAGAAGCATCTTTTAGTGCAAAGGAGAAAACCCCAACTGGTAAATCAAAGCTGACGGTAGGAAATGTTTATTTTGATAAAAACGACAACAAAATTGTCTACGATGTTCGGTTTCCCGACGCCGCTACCTTGGTCGTCACCGACTCCATACAGTATATTGTCAAAGGAGATTCTGCTGTGGCACAATCCATTCCCAGCCTAAACCAATTGTCTATTTTTAGCCTTGCCTTAAAAGGAGACTTAGACAACTTTGGATTGGAACAATTAAAATACGAAATCATTGAAGTCGAAAAGTCTGAAGATATGGTTATTACCACTTGGCTTCCGCCTGCCGACTTTCAAAAAAATTATGGTAAAATTGCGCTTTCACAGAAAAACAGAAACCTGTATGGTGTCGTATTTTTTGCACCAGATGGAAGTGTTATTGGTAAGCAAATTTTCAGGAATTATACCACCGTCAATGGCGTTTCTTTTCCGCAAGAGGTCATTCAAATTACCATTGTCAAAGAGGTTGAATTTTATAAAATAACCACCTTTAGCGAAGTAAAGGTCAACAACTTAGAAAAAGACGATATGTATCAATACAACACCGAACAACTCAATTTAAAAAACAAATGAAACGATGGATTTTCTTATTCCTTTTGTTGGCAAGCACTTCCACTTTTGCGCAGTCAACCCAAGATTTAGCGATGCTCAGTGAGGTCATTGAAAAACCGACAAAGCCCGATTATACTTCTTTTAAAATAGACAGCGATAACGAAATAAAAATCGTTCTGACCAGCCTATTTTTATTTTATAAAAACTTTATTTCTTCTCAAGACAGCCAGCGCTGTTCTTTTCATCCTTCGTGTTCGGTCTATGGCATTCAGAGCATCCAAAACAAAGGCATCTTTTTTGGTGGCTTAAACTCTATGGATCGGCTGACTCGATGCAATTCTTTGGACAAAGAGAAATATGAAGTTCACTCAGAAACCCACCTTTTATATGACCCTGTCAATTAAAAAACAACTTGTTTTTAGTCTATTGTTTGGGCTTTTCTGCTTAAATGGCGTTGCCCAACAAGACAAAGGGAATCTGTACAATCTAGACAATTCTCTGTTGTTTGCCAATTACCTCTTTAAATCACAACAGTACCAATTGGCTGCTTTTGAGTATGAGAGAGTATTGTTTGTTGTTCCACAAAACGACAGCGTACAAATACAACTGCTAAAAAGCTACAGTCTTTCTGGCAACAAACAACAGATGATCAGTCGTGCCGAATCCCTGTATCCATCTTCCTCATTGTTTCCACAAACAGTTGCCAAACTGTATACCACCGACGCTTTTAAAGTCGGGCAGTTTTTTAAGCTCAACGACTTTACATCGGCACAATCGCCACTTCCCAAAAGAGATCGCCTCTTCCTTCATTTACACATTCTAATGAACAGTTTGGATTGGGAAACGGCTGAATTAACACTACAACAACTGACTGCGGTCAGCAACGAATCATATAAAAATGTAAACGGAATCATATTGGCTGGTAAAGAGCAACGATATAAAAGTCCTGCGCTGGCGGCAACCCTTTCGACCATTATTCCAGGTACAGGTAAAATTTATACGGGCGATTGGAAAGATGCTCTTTTTGGGCTCTTGATTTTAGGCGGAAATGCCTATTCATCTTATCGTGGATTTAAGAAAAAAGGAATTGAAAGCGTTCAAGGGTGGACTTTTGCAAGCATTGGATTTGGGTTTTATATGGCGAATATTTTTGGTGCCCACAAAGCAGCAAAGAGATACAACGCAAGGGCGCAATCCAATCTCAGAATGCAGGTCTTACAAAGCTTTGAACAGAATTATTAAAGAGTATAGATGGGCTACCCGTCTAAACTTGCCTAACTGTTTCATTGCCTGTACCCCTCGACTTCGTGTTATGAGACATACACTTGTGTCTATTTAAATAGTAGTAAAGTTGTATCTCCGTTTAGGCACTATACAAAGCTGCATAACGCCGCACGTGTTGTGTTGCCTTCGCCAGGCGGGCCTTACTTTTGCAATCGCCAAAAAGTAAGCAAAAGGCTTGCTTGTATAACTTTGCAAGCGCTTCAAAAGCCCGTGCTGCCCCTATACAAGCTTGCCTACGCTTCTTTTCAAAAGGATACAACTTAAGTGCCTTTTGAAAGTATTCAAGTGTATGACCTAAGACACTTCGCTCGGGGTACGATTAGTCCGAACCCCGAGCGAAGTCGAGGGGTGGATTTGGAAAAATAATAGGCAAGCTTAGACGGGTAGTCTATAGATGTATTAATTTTTGATTGTATAAAAGTCTCAAGTACCCCTTTGATTGTATAAAATTTCACAATGAAAGAACGCCGTCAAATATTGTACGTTATGTGTGCATTTTAATTTGATTTTTTTAATTTAGGCTTGCATAGTACCTGATAAAATGTATAAAAAAACACCAATAATCAAATGAGCTACATCCTAAAAATAGGATTAATATTACTTATTGGCATCTGCTTCTTTAAGCAACAAGGGACTGCACAGTCTTTGGAGCAAACCTATGCACATGCCGTAGAACAGTACGAATTAAAAAACACAACCGCTGCTACACAAAGCTTTCAACGGGTGATTTTCTTTGATTCCACCAAAACGTATCCCAAAGCATATCAATATCTGGCTGATTGTTTTTTTACAGATAAAAACTACGAACAGGCGGTGGTCTTTTTTGACATAGCGGCATCGTACCAAAATGAAAAAGACAGTCTTTACACAGAACTTGTTTTTAACAAATGCAATGCATTGTTGCTTCAAAAAAAATTTAACCAAACCCTTATAGAGTTATACAGTTTAGAAGATTCTTTGAGCAATAATTTTATGGTAAAAAGAGAATTATACCTCGCCATCACTTTTTTTGGATTGGAAAAATACGATGAATCCCACCAACATTTCCTTGAAATTTCGCCCAATATCCAATACCAAACCTCTATTGATTCGCTGTTCAAAGAAAATGCAAAGATTTCAAAATTCAGCCCAAAAAAAGCCAGCTATTTGAGTATGGGACTTCCGGGATTGGGACAGTTTTATAGCGGTGATTTAAAAAATGGATTCAACTCACTGGGCTTAAATGCAGTGCTTCTTTCGGCATTTCTAATTACCGTATCTAGTAGCGGTGTGTTGAATGCTGTCTTAATCATATATCCTTGGTATCAGCGTTACTTTATTGGTGGTTTTCAAGCAGCACGTAGGAATGCCATTATTATAAAACAAGAGAGGCGTGCCGATATTTATCAGGTTTTTTTAAAGAAAGTAGAAAGTTTACGAACAATACCATTGAAGTAACGTTTTAATTTTTATTAACTTTACACATTATTAGGACTATAATCATTTGGTCCAATTATTTTTTCACTATCTAAATTTTAAAAAATGAAAAGAGCTAATTATTTACTACTACTATTGATGGTCGCCGTTTTATGCGGAACGAGTGCTTGTACTTCGACTAAGTCTTTGACAAACGTTCAAGATCAAGACAATACAGAGTTTGCTGCTAATAGAACAGCTGCTCAGTCTCCAGTATTGACTCAGAAGCAAATGGTTAGATTGGAACACCAATTAACACCAAGAGCTTTGGCAAATTCGGTTCAAGCAATTCCAGCGCAATCTGCAAATGAGCCAACGGTCACACGAAATGTAAAAGCTGTCGAGCAAACCATTTCTAATAAAGAAGTTGTAACACCAACTGCTACTGCCAATAAAATGACTGCTAAGTCTTTTAAAGCAAATAAGAAGGAAGTACGCAAAGCGATTAAAGCCTTAAAAAAGGAAAAGAGAGGAAGTTCTGATATTTCGGAAGATAAATTGATTCTTATCCTAATAACCCTTTTTATTCCACCTTTGGCCATGTACTTATATGAAGGTGACATTACCAAGCGTTTTTGGTTGTCGCTTTTGTTGTCGTTCCTATTTTTCTTCCCTGGTTTCATTTATACATTAATTATCATTTTAGGAGATAAATAATTTCATTATTAATGAAATAACTAGAAAAAAGCATAGAAGGCACAAATGAACAATAGTTTATTTGTGCCTTTTTTTATTATAAAAACCCAATAAACCTTACCGAATTTTGGCTAATTTTGTCGTTCAAATAAACAGCTTGACAACCACAAAATAAGATGAGTAAGAAAAGAAAAATCAACACCAGTTTTAAAATAGGCATTCTAGGTGGTGGTCAATTGGGTAAAATGTTGTGCTTGGCGGCTCAACCATGGGAAATCACTACTTGTATATTGGATGCCGACCCAAGCTTTCCTGCTGGAAGTGTTTGTGATGAATTCACCGTAGGCAATTTTAAGGACTATGACGATGTTTATGCTTTTGGGAAAGACAAGGACATCATTACCATAGAGATAGAACACGTCAATACAGAGGCACTCAAGCAACTGATAAAAGAAGGAAAAACCGTTCATCCCAACCCTTATAAACTAGACATTATCAAGGACAAATATCTTCAGAAAAAACACTTTGATGAACACCGTTTACCAGTATCCTCTTACACACATTACGATTCGGCAAACGAAATAAAGGAAGCCATAACAGCAGGTCAGTTGAGCATTCCTTTTGTCCAAAAAACTCGAACGGCTGGCTACGATGGACGTGGGGTCGCCATTATTAAAACAAAACAAGATTTAACAAGCAAACTCTTAGATGCACCCAGCTTAATTGAGCCATTGGTGGACATCAAAAAAGAGTTGTCGGTGGTTGTGGCTCAAAATGAATCTGGCGAGATCAAGGCTTTTCCTCCTGTCGAAATGGATTTTAACCCCGAAGCCAATCTGGTGGAATGGGTCATCAGCCCTGCTTTAATTAGCGAAAGATTGGAGGCGGAAGCCGTTGAAATAGCCATAAAGGCAATCAAATCTTTAGATGTTTGTGGGCTGCTTGCCGTAGAATTGTTCCTTACCCAAGACGATCAAATATTGATCAATGAAGTTGCTCCTCGCCCACACAACAGCGGTCACCACACCATAGATGCTGCTTATACTTCGCAATACCAACAACACTTAAGAGGTATTCTCGACTGGCCTTTGGGCAATACCAACAACCATACGCCTGCGTTGATGGTCAACCTATTGGGTGCGCCCAATCATACGGGGACAGCTGTTTATGAGCATGTAGATAAATGTATGGGTTTAGATGGCGTAAAAATGCATTTGTATGGAAAAGCAATCACCAAGCCTTTTCGAAAAATGGGACACATCACCATTTTAGATACCGACTTAGAAAGTGCCAAAAACAAAGCTCGTTTTATTAAAGAACACTTAACAATCACCACCGAACATGAATCCAATAGTTAGCATCATTATGGGCTCCGATTCTGACCTTCCAGTCATGCGTCAAGCCGCAGATATTTTAAAAGCATTCGACATTCCTTTTGAGCTGACCATCGTTTCGGCGCACCGAACGCCACAGCGATTGTTTGAGTTCGCCACCAATGCCCACAAACGAGGTATTGGAGTTGTCATTGCTGGAGCAGGCGGAGCAGCCCATTTACCAGGCATGGTGGCTTCACTTTCGCCTTTGCCCGTTATTGGCGTTCCCATAAAGTCGTCTAATTCTATTGATGGATGGGATTCTATGCTGTCTATTTTACAAATGCCCAATGGTGTTCCTGTAGCAACAGTTGCCTTAAACGCAGCTAAAAATGCAGGCATACTCGCCACTCAAATCTTGGGCGCAAAAGATCCCGTTATCCAAGAACGTATGATTACCTATAAAAAGGAATTGGCAGAAGGAGTAGCTTTGAAATATGAGAAATTGGAGAAGATTGGATATGAGGGTTATAAGAAATAGGTTTTCCATTTACAATAAAAACGTCACTGCCCACCAAAGGGGTTATTGGTTTTCCCATAATTATTTCTCAATTTATTGTATTGTAATCAACAAGCTCTAAGACAATATTCATTTTTGTAGTGGCGATTCGATTATATTTATAATTTCACCAAGGTTTAAATAATTTTCAAAGACCGCTTCCGCTCCCAATTTTTTTAATATTCCGTTTCCATCCACCTCTATTCCTATAAAACGAATGTTTAGTTTTTTGCATGTATGGTAATCCCATTCGCCATCTCCAAGATAGATGATTTCCTCAAAGGGTTTACCATATTTTACTTTGGCTTGTTCGATGGTGTGGAGGCAAATAGCGGTTCGTGTTTGGTGAAAATCGCTGTTTGAAAAAGGGATTCCTGTTGTATCTATTCCAATGGCTGAAAGTTTTATCAAAGCGGAAGCTTTCCAGGCACCTGTAGCCAGACCGACGGTATAATTGGGATGGTTTTTTAAGTGATTAAAAAAGGCATTTGCTCCTGGGACTTCGTTGAAACTGTTGGGGTTGCTGATTCGTTCTTCTTCTAGGTTGTTGATGAACTGCTTTTTCATTTTTTCAAACTCTTCCGTACTTGGGCGTCTGTTCCAACTTTGCTCAATGATTTCTTCGGTAATTCCCCAATCCGTTACATTTTGTAAAGAAGTCCAATCTACTTCTGCCAAATCAATGTTGAAAACCGATTTAAAAGCCTTTATAAAACAGAGATCGTCTACTGGCTTTGTGTTGGATAAGGTGCCATCAATATCAAATACAATTAGTTTCATAGGTTGATTTATTTGCGCCTATTTTTTTAACAGTCCTCTTCTGCGTTCTTCTTGAAAAAGGCTGATAATTGCAACAACAGCCGATACCATTAAGGTGGTCATAACTCCTGTCATAGGCGTATTTAAAAAACTGATTTTGATGTAATTTTTTAAGTTAAAAAAGGCTTCCGCCTCTTCCTTGGTCGCTTGATTTGTTGCAATGGAGTGATTGATGGCGTTGGTAAAATATTCGGGAGTGATGATGGTAAAGGTTAAGAATTGCAACAGAGGACTCAACAAAGTAACGATTATGGTAATAGAGATGCCCGTTGAAAAAGCCTGTAAGAAAGTCATTCGACCATTGTAAAAATTCTTCTTTTTATCTAGTAACGCAAATACATATACCAGAATTGCTGGAATGGCTATTAGCATGGTGTATGTAGGATGTTTGTCAATGTGTGTACTGTGCAAGCCAGAGAGGCGTTCGCCCAACATCCATAATAAAACCATCACCACAAAGATGATTGCCCACTTTATTTCTATTTTGAATTTCTTCATTGGTTCTTTTTTAACTTGTTTTATCCCTGTGCCATCACCCAAGCCGTTGTCCAAGCTGCTTGAAAATTAAAGCCTCCAGTTACGCCATCTATGTTTAGGATTTCACCAGCAAAATATAGATTGGGAAACAACTTGCTCTCCATTGTTTTAAAATTCACCTCATCCAATTCAATACCTCCACAGGTGACAAACTCCGCTTTAAAAGTGCTTTTTCCTTTTACCTCTATGGTACATTTGGCAATGGTATTTGCTAAGTCCAGCAGGTTTTGCTTAGACAAATCCGCCCAGTTTTTATCCATAATTTTACAAAAAGAAATCATCTTAGCCCACAGTCTTTTAGGAACATCGAATTGAGGGCTGAGTAAAACTTTATTTCTTGCCAATGTTGTTTTATTCGTTTGTAAAACACCTTTGACTTCCTCATAATCAACAGCGGTCCAATTGACAAAAATAGTGAAATTATAGTTTTTTTGCGCCAATATTCTAGCGCCCCAAGCAGAGAGTTTTAGAATACCCGGACCACTCAATCCCCAATGCGTAATTAATATGGGACCTTGTTCTTCGAGCTTAGTATCTTTGACTTTTACACTGCCCATTTTTACCGAAAGCCCAGGTAAGTCCTTGAGCAAAGAATGTTTGCTGTTAAAGGTAAAAAGAGAGGGTAGGGGAGCCACAATTTTATGTCCCAATTTTTCTAAGTTTCCCCACATCTTTTTACTACTTCCAGTGGCAATCAATAGTTTTTTGGTCATAAAATTTCCCTGAGTACTGCGTACTTCCCACATATCTTTTTTTTGTGTAAAATCCTGCACTTTACATTGGGTATTTAATAAAATGTTGAGTGCCTCAATTCTTTCCATAAAACAATCAATAATGGTTTGCGATTTATTGGAAACAGGAAAGATGCGACCATCCTCTTCGATTTTAGTTTCCACCCCTCGTTCGTCCAGCCAAGCCAACATATCACCACACATAAAGCGATGGAAAGGACCCAACAAAGCCTTGTTCCCCCTTGGATAAAATCCGACCAATTCTCTAGGGTCAAAACAAGCATGGGTGACATTACATCGTCCACCACCAGAGATTTTCACCTTATCCAATACCCGTTGACTTTGCTCCAAAATCAATACCCTTGCCTCTGGAAAACGTTCTGCAAAATTAATGGCGGCAAAAAAACCAGCTGCGCCACCACCAACGACAATTAAATCAAATATGCTTGCTTCCAATCCCTTCTATTTTTATTTAAGGGCAAAGTTAGGGAGAAAATCATAGATGATGGTTGATGGTTGATTGTTGATTGCTGATAGGTGATAGATGATGGGTGATAGATGATGGGTGATAGATGATTGCTGATAGGTGATGGGTGATAGATGATTGCTGATAGATGATTGTTGATAGATGATAGGGCAAACGCATCAAAATAATGATAGCCTAAAAGAACGTGTCATTCCAGAATTTTTCGCAGTGGAACGAAGAAA
>ENA-ORXT01002926-ORXT01002926.1-marine-metagenome-genome-assembly--contig:-NODE-2926-length-19596-cov-8.731236_pt1 | contig 19596 bp, 20 predicted proteins | sample MGYA00237868_ERZ511482 | MGnify/ENA metagenome assembly ERZ511482
AATAGCTGGTAGTTGTTTCTTTGGTTATGGGTTTGAATGGCTCAGATTTTAACCACTCATCGGGAATGCGATCGCATACATAAGTACCCGATCCTCGGCGAGTTTCCAAGTACCCTTCGCTTTCTAATTGTTCATAGCTTTGAGTCACGGTAGAGCGAGAAACATTCAAAGATTTTGCCAAACTTCGAGATGAAGGCAATCTTTGATCGGGTTTAAATATTCCCCCCAATACTCCCCGTCTAATATTTTCCGTTAGCTGTTTATGTAAAGGCGTTGCCGAAGTGCGATCCCAAGGAATTGCTAGATCCATACTTCCTTATTACTGATTAATTGGACTGGTGTAAAAAGTATAAATTGGCTCTTGAATCATACCAATATTCTATTTATTTTGGTAACAGCAAAACAAATAGGGAATAAACCAATGTCCGATAATAAAGAACTTCAGGTAACTCAACGGAGTAAATTAAAACGCTTACCAAAACGAGGTATTCAAGAAAGAGAAACAATTTACAGCATTTTAGATGAAGCACTAATTGCCCATGTTGGATTTGTGACAGACAATCAACCGTTTGTCATTCCCATGGCATATGGCAGAGAAGGCGATCGCCTGTACCTCCACGGATCTTCTGTAAGTCGTTTGTTAAAAACTATCGAACAGGGTGCAGATGTCTGTATCAACGTCACTTTACTTGATGGACTAGTAATTGCTCGCTCTTTGTTTCATCATTCGATGAATTACCGTTCTGTAGTGCTGTTTGGCAAAGCAAAGCTGGTAGAAGACGAAGAGGACAAGATATCAGCTTTAAAAGCTATCACAGAGCAAATGATTCCTGGGCGTTGGCATGATGCGCGTATTCCAAATCCCAAGGAATTAAAAGCGACTAATGTTCTTTCTTTTCAAATAGCCGAAGGTTCGGCAAAAGTTCGTACTGGCGCACCTTCTGACGATGAGGAAGATTATTCTTTACCTTATTGGGCGGGAGAATTGCCTTTAAAATTAACTCCTGGTAATCCTATTGCAGATGCCAAACTTTCCCCTGAAATTGCGGTTCCTCAAAATATCGCTAATTATCAAAGAGGTTGAATTGTTTGCGTTATGTTGAATTAGAAAATTGTTAACAACGCAGCATGAATACAATTATTTATAGATCGCCAAAGCTCGGCGATGAGAACCAAATCAGTGGTTGTATGTGGGCTTCTGCGGATTTGTGGGAACTCACAGATGGAACATCCGAAAGTGTTGCTGAATGGAAACAGCTATGTAACTTAGAAGAGTTGAGAGACAGAGTTTTGAGTGGAGAGAGAACGTTAGTTGCTACATGGAATGGAATAGTTATAGGCTTTATTGCATTTAAAAGAGGTAAGCATTTATCTTTGTTGTTTGTCAGAAGAGAATTTTCTAGGCAAGGAATTGGTAGAGAACTTTTTACCCGATGCACTAAAGATCTTGGCGAAATTACTGTCAATGCTGCCGAGACAGCAGCAGGTTTTTACCAGAAAATAGGATTTATGCAAAGCGGCGATCGCTTTTTCTACTGCGGAATATGGGAAATACCAATGAGATGGACTAACAACAGCAATTCTTGATCCATCCAGAAGTTCTTATACCTATCATGCAGCAGAAGAAAGATTGTAACTAGCACTCAAAACGCCGCGATAGTAACTCTGCAATTGACGAGTTGCAGCAGCCCAACCCCACTGTTCGGCTTCATTTCTAGCATTGATGCGTAACTCTTCTCTAATTTCTTTTGCTTCTAGCAAAGATTTAGTTGCAGCGATCGCACCGTCGGGATCGTCTGGCTCAAATAAATAGCCATTAATACCATCAGTTACGATATCGGGAATCCCACCAGAACGCGCTGCTACGACGGGACAACCCGCAGCCATGGCTTCTAATAATACTAAGCCCAAAGTTTCGGTACGGGAGGGGAAGACAAAAGCATCGGCAGAAGCAAATGCGGAAGCTAATTCTAATCCTTCAAGATAACCGACGAAATTAGTCTTTGTCCCAGCGAAATGAGCCTCTAAAGCTTCTCTATTGGGCCCATCACCTACTATTGCCAAACGAGCATTGGGTATAGCTTCTAGCACTGGTTTAATTTGATCGATTTGTTTTTCTGCTGAGACTCGACCAACATAAAGTAGTAAAGGATCTTCAGGATTTCCTTGGGATAGACGCGATCGCATTTGCGTCGAAGCTAAGTGAGGCTGAAACATTTCTGTGTCCACGCCTCTTTGCCATAAGTCTACTCTTTCGATGCCATGATTTTCTAATTCTTTAACCATCACGCTAGAGGTGCAGAGATTGAGCCTAGCTTTATTGTGAGCAGCTTTTAATAGTTCCCAAAGTAACCCTTCCAACGCTCCTAAACCATAATGCTGGAGGTATTGAGGCAAATGAGTATGGTAAGAAGCTACTAAGGGTATATTCATGGTTTTAGCATAATAAATGCCTCCTACCCCCAGAAAAGCGGGGTTTACCACATGAATTAAGTCTGGCTCAAACTCTTCGATCGCATTCTTGGTTCCAATAGGCGGTAACGCCAACTTTAACTCAGGATATAACGGCAATGGCATCCCAGGCACGCCATATACCTTTGCTCCTTTGTACTCTGTTAAACCACCTTCAGGAGCAACTACCAAAACACGATCGCCATTTCGCTCCAAATGTTCAATAGTGTGGCGCAGGCGAGTAACGATGCCATCAACCTTGGGTAGAAACGTTTCCGTAAAAAGAGCAATACGCATAGTGTAGGTTTGAGATTATTAATTTAATTTTTATTAGTAAAAGTAGCTGTTAGCTATTAATTATTCGCTTTAAATTTCAATACAAATAAGATTTTACTGCTATTTTAGGCAAGATTAGCTCATAATTATCTCTTAAATTAGTTTTAACTTTAGTAATTAGTCATTACTAATTAGTTGTTCATTACTCCATGCCCAAGGCAGCAATCGTCAAACAGATCCAGCCAGTAATAAATGCTACGCCACCTAAAGGAGTTATTGCACCTAATATTTTAATTCCACTTAAGCTAAGAGCGTATAAACTACCAGAAAAGAGAATTGTTCCCGCAATAAAAGCGTATCCTGCAACAATTAGAGGTGTAGAGCCTGTAGATAGACGATTTAGGAGTAATGCCACTAGAATTAGGGCTAGGGCATGGTACATTTGGTACTTGGTTCCAGTCTCCCAAATTTCCAAAGCACGTTCGCTTAATCTATCTTTTAGGGCATGACTAGCAAAAGCTCCTAATATTACCGAAATGCCTCCAAAGGCAGCAGCGATCGCTAAAAATATTCGAGTCACAATTTTGTTTCCATTAGTTATTCACAAATAATAATACAGTCAAAAAACTGGTCAATTTAGTTTTTTTAACGTAATACGGTAACGAACCTTAGATAAAGATAAAGAAGATATATGTTGCAGTACTTGTGGGTCAAAACGACAGCTATTTCAATTTTGAGTTTGGGAATGTTTATTCTGCCTAGTCCTAGCGCGGTTGCTCAAACGGTACTAGAAAAAGTAGCTCGCACTGGCAAACTTACCGCAGGTACCAGCAAAGATGCTTTGCCCTTTGCCTATCGTAATCAAGATGGGGAATTAGTTGGTTATTCGATTGATATCCTAAATTTGATTGTCGATCAATTAGAAACAGAATTAGACCAAGAGATAGAGCTAGAATTAGTAGCGTTACAGCCAAAAAATCGTATTCCCGAATTGATAGATGGGGAAGTTGATATTGTTTGTGATGCCAGTAGCTTCACCTGGAAACGCGATCGCCAAATTGATTTTTCTTTTAGCTATAGCTCTACGGGAACAAGGTTACTAACCAAAAAAGGTAATAACTTCTGGGATGCTGCGTCTTTAAAAGGGAAACGGATTGGAGCGATCGCCAAAACCACTAACGAAAAAAGTATTAGACTTGCTCAACCTGAAGCCAAAATGGTTATTTTCAAAGATAGAGCTGCGGGATACGAAGCACTACAGCAGGGAGGAATTGATGCTTTTGCCTCTGATGGAATTTTGCTAGAAAGTTGGCTATATAATAGTCTCGATCCAGCGCAATTTCAGATTGTGGGGGACTACTCTCGCGAAGGCATTGCTTGTATGGTGGCAGAAAATAATTCTCAGCTTCTTAATGTCGTCAACTACAGTTTGGTAGAATTTATGCAGGGTTTGCTCAACAATAAACCTGAAAATGTTGCTATTTTTGAGAGATGGTTTGGCGCACAGGGGATATTACCTCTCACCCAAGATTTAAAAAGAATTATGATCGATAATATGCAGTTATTAATTGATTTTAAAGATCAAATTAACGAAGGGATAGAGTATGAAGAATAAAATCTTATAACTACTGATAAAACTAAAACAAAAATATTTATGAAAATTGATTTAAAAGTTTGGCGACAAGCTGATGACCAAAGTAAAGGAAAACTAGAAGAATACACAGTAACAGATGCTCATCCTAGTATGTCGTTTATCGAACTGTTAGATGTTCTTAATGAGCAGTTGATTAAAAACAAGATAGAGCCTGTCGCTTTTGATAGTGACTGTGGTGAAGGGATTTGTGGCTCTTGTGGCATGATGATTAATGGAGTGGCTCACGGAGATCAAAAACAAACTGCGGTGTGTCAGCTACACCTAAGAAGCTTTAACGATGGAGATACTATTGTTGTTGAACCCTGGCGAGCTAAAGCGTTTCCGTTAGTTAAAGATTTAGTAGTCGATCGCTCTGCACTCGATCGCATTGTCGCTGCGGGGGGTTATGTCTCGGTTAATACGGGTGCTGCACCTGATGCCAATTCTTTACCTATAAATAAGGATAATAGCGATCTCGCTTTTGATTATGCTGCCTGTATTGGTTGTGGTGCTTGCGTTGCTGCCTGTCCTAATGCCTCGGCTTCCTTGTTTACCGCTGCCAAGGTTTCCCATCTTGCTTTGCTTCCCCAAGGAGACCCCGAACGCAAACAGCGAGTGCTTAATATGACAGCCCAAATGGCAACCGAAGGCTTTGGCGACTGTTCCAATCACGGAGAATGTACAGCAGTATGTCCAAAAGGTATTTCTTTAGACACTATCTCTACTATGCGCCGTGAGTATATCAAAGCAATGTTTTGAATGTTTTGATCGATAGGATAATTGCTCAGTAATAACTTTTTACTAACGGCTATTTACTGTTTTCAATACGTCTCTACTGTCGAGGGGATAAGCAAACAGATATCCTTGTCCATACTCGCATCCCAAACCTTTTAGTATCTCTCTTTGAGCTTCGGTTTCTATACCTTCGGCAACGACATCTAGACCCAGACTGTGCGCCAGATTAATAATAGCTTTGATAATATCGTAGTTCGTATTATTTATTTCTGGTGCAATAAAGGAGCGATCGATTTTTACTGTATCAACGGGTAGATAGCGTAAATAGCTCAAAGAAGAATAGCCTGTACCAAAATCATCTAAACATAGTTTGATATCGCGCTCTTTGAGCTTTTCTAGCACCTTAGTTACTGCCGTCGTATTTTCCATCAGGGTGCTTTCAGTAATTTCTAACTTGAGGTTTTTGCCTGGCAAATTAAGAGTTTCTAGAAGGCAGTCTATCTGGGGGATCAACTCTGGATGATATACCTGAATGCGGGATAGATTAATACTCATGGTTAGAGGTACATCGGCAATAGACTTTTGCCAATCTACAAGCTGATAACATGCCTCTGAAAGCACCCATTGACCAAGGGCAATAATTTGACCAGTCTCTTCGGAAATAGGAATAAATCTATCTGGAGAAATTGTTCCTAGAGAGTTGTGTTGCCATCGGACTAAAGCTTCTAAACAATTTATTTTACCTGTCTTTAAAGATACTATCGGTTGATACTTTAAAAATAGTTGTTTGTCGTTTATTGCCTGTTGCAAATCATTTTCCAACTGCAGTTTTTCTACTGCATTACTCTGCATTTTGTCATTAAACAATACCGAGGTTTTAACAAAATTAACTTTGGCATACTGCATAGCAGTATCTGCCGACTGCAATAGCTTTTCTGGTTTTCTAGTATTGATATTGCTTAAAACGATACCAATACTTACAGTGGAGCAGACAGTACTACTTCCAAGTTTAAAGGGCTTGATTAATTGACGATAAATACTTTCTGCTTGATTGAGTATATCTTGCGAGTCTTTAATGTTATTAATCAGCAAAGCAAATTCATCTTCGCCCACTCTGGCAACAATATTAGAATTTTCTTGCTTAATATACTGTTCTAAACGATGAGCTACCCCAATTAATAATTCCTCACTAATTGCATAGCCCAAACTTTGTTTGATTGTGTGAAAACGATCGATGCTCAACAGTAAAACAGCAAATAAGCCAGAAGTTGTTTTAGCCGATGGGCGATCGCTATTAAAATTTAATTCTTGACTAAAAGCAATTTCTCTACCTAAATGCTCGACAAACAGGGTACGATTGGGCAAATTGGTTAGCTGATCGTAAAAAGCTAAATATCTTAGTCTTTGTTGAGCAGTGCGATACTCTTCTCTTAATACTGCTTCACGTAATTCTCTCTCCACAGCAGGAATTAGGCGTGCTAACTTTCCTTTGACCAAATAGTCATGCGCTCCCGCTTTCATAGCCGCTACTGCCGTATCTTCGCCAATCTTGCCCGAAACAATCACAAAAGGTAAATCTAGTTCCCATTCTTTGAGTAAATTAAGGGCGGCGATCGCGCTAAACTGAGGCATAGAATAGTCAGCTAAAACAATGTCCCAGGCAGGAGACTTTTTTAGGGCAGACTCCATATCTTCTTTGGTGTCTACTCTTTGGTGAATTATCTCATAACCGCCACGCTCTAATTCGATGGCTAGTAACTCGGCATCATCTTCTGAATCTTCGACAATCAAGACTCGCAGAGGTTTACTCATTTGGGACTCCAAAAACAGATGGCAGCTGATTAACAGTCAACCAATACGTACTTATCTCCTTAACAAATTTTTGTAATTGAGTAAAGTGAATTGGTTTGCGAATATAACTGTTGCAACCATTAATATAACTGTCAATGATGTCTTGTGGCTCATTTGAAGAGCTTATCATGACTACAGGTAATAATTTTGTCTTGGGATGAGCGCGTATACGACGTAAAACTTCAATTCCATTAATCTTTGGTAAATTGAGATCCAGCATGATCAAAGCTGGCATAGAAGCTGAATTAGAATCATTTTCAGTGAGGCTAGAATTATTAGCAACTTCTTCTTGCCCTGTTAAATAATCCAAAGCTTCTATACCGTCGGACATAATAATTAAGTTGTGTGGAGTCTCTTCCTCAGCAAAAGCTAACCTCATCAATTCGCGATCGTCAGGATTGTCTTCTACTAATAATATATTTTTAGCTGACATATAATGTTATTTACATCGATCTGAGTCAACTGCCACAATTAGCCTAGCTGACCAGTCATAATTTTAAAGAAGATTAATTTATTTTTAATTGACTTTATATTTTTTTTAAACTTACGCACAAAATGGACGAAGTTTATTTTTCTAGATCGTTATTTTGTTTTTTTCGTATTTAATCGTACATCAGAGTATCTAAACAGTATTTATTTAATAAAATTAATTTTAATCAAGAGTTCTATTTAAAAAGAGCCAGTCTATTTAAATATTTTTACTATTTATACTCTAGTTTAACTAGATAATCAATCGATTCTTACCAGTAAATAGCACTGTTGAATTTGCCGCGTTAAGTTTCAACCAAAATCGGTAAAGCTTACTATATATAAATACAGGCAAAATACCTCAACTCGAACAAAAAAGTTTACTGAAATTTATTTAAATACCAAAATAAAAGCTTAATATGAGTGATTATCCCGATTTAAATCAGTATGGATATCAAATTGATACGCAATTGGGATGCAATCGTGAAGGAGGACGTATTACTTGGCGAGGCAGAAGTTTGAATAGTCAAGAAACTGTAATTATTAAACAATTCTGTTTTGCTATAGCTGGTTCGAGTTGGTCAGGATATAAAGCCTACGAACAAGAAATAAAAATACTTCAGCAGTTAAACCATCAGGGAATACCTAAATATTTAGATGGTATAGAAACAAAGAATGGTTTTTGTTTGATTCAGGAATATATATCTGCCGTCAGCATTAATAAATACCCCAGACTAACCACAGAGAAAGTTTACCAAGTTTCTTTAGAGCTTCTAGAAATTCTAATTTATTTGCAAGCACAAAATCCTCCTATATTACACCGTGATATCAAGCCAGAAAACATCTTGTTGGATGAAAAATTAAATACCTTCTTGATTGATTTTGGATTTGCTAGCTTGGGCAGTCAAGACGTATCGGGAAGTAGCGTTTTCAAAGGAACACCAGGATTTATCGCCCCCGAACAAATTGTTAAACCCATCCTTGCTTCAGATATATATAGCCTGGGAATCACTATTGTCTGTCTGCTATCGAACAAAAGTATTGCTGAAATTAGAGATTTGGCATCTGCCGACAACCCTTATCAGTTAAATATTAAGCCTCTTTTTCCTGAGTTGAATCGAAATTTAGTTAATTGGCTAGAAAAAATGATCGATGCCAAAGTCAGTAAACGTTTTAGTAATGCTTCTGTAGCCAGAGAAAGCTTATTATCAATTGACTTGCAAGACTCAAGTGATAGCACCGCATTACTAAACAGTAACTTCAAAATAAATAAGCTAAATAATTTGGCAAGTACGACCGTTATATTGACAACTTTCGCCGTTTCAGGCTTAAGCAGTACCGCCATATGGAGCATCAGTTTCGTCGATCGCAATATAGATTCTAGTGTAGTTGATTTAGCGATCGCAATTGTGGCTGGAGTGGTAGTCGGCATTACCGAATTAGGCGCAATAGAAATTGCCAAAATAGACGCTCAAGCAAAGCTCCAGGGAGGGATTTTAGGAATAGGCGTTCCCATTTTTCTAGTAGCAATCAGCGGATTAATCTGGGGAAGAGAAGAAGCGGTGGATATTGCTGCCACAATTTCTCTGGCTCAATTATTTATCTTGTCCTATTTTTGGTGGCAAATGCCTGTTTTAAAACCAAGAAGTTTTAAATTAAAATTCAGCGTTTTGTTGAGTGCGATCGCTTTAGGAATTACTCTTGGCTTACAATTAAGCTAAATTTTCAATTAGCACAAAACCAGCACAAAAATTAATAGCCGATTGGTTAAGTTTTAATCCGCTATAATCCGAGAGAATGAAGATGGCCGACAGGAAAACGAGCGCGAAAACGGTATGGTGAAGGAGGCGAAATTGGACGAATTAAGAGCAGGATTAGCTTTAGCGACAGAAGAAGAATTACAGCAAATAACACAAATACTATTTCGTCGGCGTTTTAATCCTTTAGATTATCTGCAAACCCCCGAACCTCTATATATCCAAAGTCAAGATTTAGATATGTGGTTAGATGAATTACAATCTAAATGCAATGAATTAGGACTAACTCTAAAGATAGTCGAAATAGAAGCGTAAGATTAAAAAGGGGATTCGCAATCCCCTAATTTTTTAAAAACTTAAATAGCAAATAATGAATATCATTAACTACAATATAGAAGAAATTTCGACTCTAAAATATGAAGTCTTCATAGAATCAGAATCTGAAAAAGAAACACATATAGTTGACCTTGAGGACGTTTTAGATTTTATGTTGACATACTATTCAGATGTCGAAAACATAGGGGATGCTGAAAAAGAATTCCAGCATGATGAAGACAAAAATATAATGCTTTATGTTATAGATATAAAGCAAAAAAAAGTAGAAAATATATAAGAATTAAATAATAACTAATAACTTAAAAATGAAAGCTAAAGTATTATACCTTCACTATGGCATAGAATCTGGTCAAAAATTGCTAAGGATATATTTCGAATACGATTTTGAACAAGCAGAAAAAGACAAGGCTATGTTAAAAGAAACTGGAGACAATTATGTAGAATTAGTTGAAGTAGAAATATTTAACTATAGTGGATTTATAAACGAGGTGTTAAGTGATAATGCTTAAAAGAGTTTACAACATTAGCAAAAATATAAGAATTAAGGAATTTTCGTGAAAGAGTAAAAGCCAAAAGTAGTTTTTGCTCTTTTTTTTATGGCTTATTTTAAGCCTATTTAAGCCAATATATTTTTACTTTGCTATGAAGCTATATTTTAAATTGGATCGCTCTATATGGCTTAGTTATCCCACTGATCCAACACCTAACACTGGTACCAATTGATCCTGCAATTGCTTAACATCACTTTCATTGAATTGTCGTTCTACTTCTGATCTCAATTGTCTTAAAATTTCTTCATCTTCAGTATCTTCAAAGCTTGGATTTTTAGATATATCCTTAAGCAAAAAAGGAACCAACATTTGCGCAAATAGCTGGATCTTAGGTAAACATTTTTGCGCTATCATCTCGATTCGCTGATCATCTTTCAAAGAAAAAATAGGATAAGACAACAAAGTGATTCTATGAATTTTTGATAATATTACGTCGTCTTTATATTTTTTATCATAAGCTGCCATTTTTGCATATAGATAGTTTTCAGGCAATGAATCTTTCGCTTCGTTCATTAACTGATCTGCACTTTTGATAGACATATCAATTGGAACTATCGTACTAGGCATCATTCGATTTTCTCGACCTGGTATCTTTTTGACCAAAATACATTCACAGGCCCATAAAAATCGATTCCATGAATTAGATGACGTCTTGCTGATCATATGCATGGCATCATTAAAGTCTTCCTGCCTTCGCTGCAATGCCTCACCTGAAGCCGTTAATCCTGCTCCATCCATACAATCAAGCCACAACGATTTTCGAGCTCGATCATATAAAGACCAAGCTGTTTCGAATGCAAATTTAGGATAACTTAAGTCAGGACCAATGAATTTTATTGGATCTTCGTCGCTTTGCTGCTTCGCAGTCGCCGGATCTACAAAACTGGTATCTGTTTTATTCTTGACATAAAACCCTGCTGGATTCGGTGCCATCACTTTCCCATGGCCACCGCAATTCTTACACTTTGCAGCGTTTACACGGCCGATCTTAGAAACTCTCTCTTTATCATACCCATCAAGACAATTCGTATCGCTACATTCTTGTGGGATGATCACACGGATTGGGTAACTGGCAATCGTCCTTACTAATCCCTCATCGGAAAAAGCTTGTTTCGCTGCTTCTGCAATTTCGAAAAAGCCATCGATCAAAGATGTTAGACATTCAAACTTTCCGTTCCAGCTCTCTTCGACCTTACCTGGTAAAAGACTAAATAGGCTTTGTCCTGAATTATGCCGATACCATAGACTTGAAATATATTCAATTTCTACTTTCCCTTCATTATTAATTTTTATTTCGGGATCGTGAACATACCAATACTTATCATCGGCGCTAAAATACCTTGGCTCTTGCCTATTTATAACTTTACCATTAGGAAGTTTTAATTCTAAATCTACTTTTTCATATTCAAAAGAAAATGTACCGTCTTCATCTAAGTAATGAATGTCCTCAAACTCAATAATCATTGGCTTCGGTAAAACTCTTTCTCTGCTATTTCCCTTTAGCGGAGAAATCTTCATTCCAAAACTTGGTCGATAAGGAAATGCCAAGGGACCAAGGCGCATCGGATTTGCTAATGCTTTTGTATAAAATACTTTTTCCTTGTATTCTTGCTCTCCTGCTTTTTGATGTAATATGGTGAACGGCTTAGAATTTAGCCACTTCGTCAAAATGTCGCTTCGGTTCTGGTCAGTCGTTAATTCATTGATTCTACTTGAAGACTTCCAAACAAATTTGTTGAATTCGGACTTAAGATACTGGCGGTAGTTGTTATTCCTCCATTGTAACGACTCGTCAAGCTCGGTTGGTCTTCGTGTAGACCAAGATTCATCTATATCTAATTTACCTTTTGTGGAAACATGAGCTCGTGATATTTCACGAATATTTTTTACATGATCGACTATCTCCTGATCGCTTACGCCAGCAAAAAAAAGACTGTTTCGGTCTAGTAGTTTTTTGATTCTCACAAGTCATTTTCTCTTTGATTAAGCTAACGCCGCACAAACTCCAGGCAATAGACTTTCTCCCATGAATTTTCTTCCAGCATATCGGACTTCAAAAGCGATGGTATAATCTAAAATATCATTTGATGTACTCCCTCTTGTCGGTGCTTGACTGATCGTAAAAGGAATACCAGGACATTCATCGGGGACATCTGTCGTTTTACCGTGCAAGTATCTCATCCAATTGTAGTTTAAAATGATATTCTGGTTACAATCGCAGAAGAAAACATTAAAACAATCCGTATCTTCCATCAAGCAGATCATATAAAATATATGAGTCAATGCCGTAGCATCTAATTTTCTGACTGTAAAAGATGGCGTGTACGTCGTTCTGTCGATTTCATTGCCTCCACATCCATCAGGAGAAGTCGCAAAGCTCGGATTTCCTAAATTGACAATTCCACACGGGCCCATATCAATTTCACCTGATTCTTTTTTAGCCTGCCATTCAGCGGGGTCATAAATATCAGTGAACGTGCAATCTTTATGAATTAAACCAAATGTTTGAATTCCTGCATCCATTTTATCGGCTTCTACACTCAATAGAGCTTGGAAGTTAACGGGTGCTGTTACATTGGCGCAATCTGCTTGAAAACAACTCATTTACATTAAAAATTTGCGGGTTTGTAAATAAAATAAGTAGTGTGTGTCCTTTTATCTACGATCCCATTCTATTTATTGCCTTGGGCAGTTTGGGCCGCTTTTTCGGCTTCCCTTTTTGCTTTAGCTCTTGCAGCTTCTAAATCGGCCTTTTCTTTTTCTTTTTCTTTTTCTTTTTGGTCAGGTACTTCTTCTTTTTCTTTTTCTTTTTCTTTTTGGTCAGGTACTTTTTCTTTTTCTTTTTCTTTTTGGTCAGGTACTTCTTCTTCTTCTTTTTCTTTCGTCTCATTAACTGAAGGCTTTTCGGGGACTAATTTGCTTTTTGCCCATGCTTCTGCTTGATCCTGTGTTGGTATTTTCCATCCAGATTTTTTCCACGCAGCAAGTGCAGTCTCATTTAATTTATGACCGAATGGCTTCATCATGCCATTTTTTATCAAGTAAAACTTTTTATCATATTCTAACATGAATTGGCTTTTATTGTACTTCAAAAGTAAATACCTTTGATCGGTCTAAAATTATAAGCAGTATTTTCCTTCATTTGTATTCCCGAAACACAATCGATAAACATCAAAGGAAGATCGCCACATCGTCGTATCTTCAGATAGATCATTCCCCACGTCAACAGGCCCTGTTAGATACTCTTCACCATCAATAATCACACTTTTGCCATAGAGAAGCGATTTTGAAAAGATCGTCTTCATATACGGCGGAAAAGCACCGAATAAAGAAACTCTGAATGTTTCTCTTACCGAATCGTCAACATATTCTTCACCAGTTATTTCGTTTTCTGCCTTCGGGATCGAAAAGCCTGTACACCTTATATTCCCTCGTATTCTAAGCGTATTGTCATATTCTATTTCGTCTCCTGTAAAGCTGTCGGGCGTACCATAGCAATAATTAGAGCAATCTTGAAACTCTACAATTGATCTGATCGTAATATATCGGGACTTATCGCAATAGGTTTCTCCAAAATGCTGTGAATAACAAGGAACCGCACTATCGGACATCGTAAATTTAAGATTCCAGCATCCAGTTAAATTAGTCGTGTCTATCTCTATGATTTGATATGGCCTTCCGTCTTTCCATGCAGACATTTTTCTCGTAAATGGTGCAGGAATAAATGTTCCATCGGATAAACAAACTTCAACCGATGTCACTAATGAATCATAACCAGCTGGTGCGCTGGCAGTGCCTCCAAATACCAATGTCTGAAATTGAAATTTGTCACCACGTTCATAAGGATTATTGTATCGTGCATCCAGAATGCACGGAAATGGAGAAAGGCAGTTCCATGGCTCTTCGCTTAGTATGCCATCTTTGGGCGTCGGTAAGCAAGGTACCCTTTGAGGTAGGCAAAACTCGACAATTGATTCCCCTACATTGATTGCTGCATCGTTCGGTATGATGATTATGTTATCTGCCATTATATATTTGGTACAGGTTCAAATGTTGGTGGATCTGCTATTAAATTACCAGGATTCGGAATACATAGCTTATAAACCAATATATCGCTACAGTCGCCATCAGTCAATATAATCTGGTAATCGCCTTCGACGGTCAATTCGTATGTTGTGCCACTGGCAGGAGTCACTAATGCTCCAGATGGGTCAAACATCTGTATTGTTGCTTGATCACAAGTCGGACCTGAAAGATTGATTGCGACCTGTGCGAAATTGAATGTCCCATCGGGATTAGCAAATCCTGTACACTGTGCGGCCATCGTACATTCGCACTCTTCGGTTTCTTCACAGCAATCTAATAGGCTCTGCAATAAAGTATTGGAATCGGTGATGCAATCTTTTATCTCCCCTAATATCTCGTTTTCCTCTTCTTCTTCGGGTTCTGGTTTACCAAAGCAATATTCTCTTAAAACTACTTCTTCACAGTTTGGTAGCTTCAGCCTCCATGCTACAATCAAAAGCCCTTCACCATCTATTTGAAAACCTGTTGCAGCAATTGGATTACCCGAGCTGTTGTTATCTAATGGATTCAGTCCATTGCCTAAAGTGAAGACAGGGAACATAGGACTACTTTCTAATGCTAACGGATCGCCTGTAAAATCCACACTAAATATGCAATTCTCTTGATCGTAGCTACATCCTAACGTATAAGCGGAATAATCGCAATCATCTTGGTCTGGCTCTCCATTGAAGCATACGGGCTCAGTTTCTAAGGTTGGAAGACAACATTTATCGGGAACCACGACACACCAAGCGCAATATTCGCAATCGGGATCAATCTCGATGTCATCAGCGTAAGGAGCTGCTAACTGGTCATATTCTTTTACGGTGCTGGTTCCGTCAGCTTTCTTTGTCTCTATGAATAAGGTTTCACTTTCCGGATTAAAATTAGCCACATAATTAGGCGTGATAACGGCTGTTAATAATCCTCCATTATCTTCTAATACAATTTCTTTGCTCGATTCTTGCTCGGGCGTATGTGTTATACTGTCAATCGTTTCGATCTGTAGGCATCCATCGTTGAAGGCTGTGATAAATTTCCATCGGACAAAATCACCATAACATATTTCTAAGTCGTCAGTATATGGGCTGTTTAACTGGTCAAATATGAGTGTTTCGTCTTCTCCATCGGCTCGGTTAATCGTTAATTCTAACTGATCGTAATATGTCGTTGAATCAAATGTGTCGGTAATCGTTAATTTCAATAGGCAATCGTCATCTACTTCGGCTTCGACTTCTCGAGTGTTCACACATGGCGTAAACGGGGCGCATTCTAATATTTCATTGATCGTAACAGGTGGACATCCATCATCGGGATACCATGTTCTGCTAATTGATACTTTGATTAAATCTCCATCGTCGTTGTTTTCTTCGGTAATTGTTTCGACTGCTGGTTGTGTTGGTGAAGCTGCACTTTCAAATTCTTCTTCTATGCTGTAAGATGTAATGATTCCTGTCTCGGGGTCACAGTCCCACTCTACCCACATTCGATTTTCACATGTTAATTCTTCTGGACAATCGCATTCTTCTGATCCCGGCACCACTCCTGATCCTGGGATTACAACTTGATCATTAAAAACTGAAGACGGCCCATTGTTTCCATTTCCTAAAGTAATTGTATATCCATCTGGGTTAGGATAATTACAACCATTATTAGGAATGAAAGTGATATCTAAAGGAAATCCACAAATAGTTATATTGGGATCATTAGAGCATTGAAAACTGTCATCTATAGACGGACCGTTCCCTGTGCTTGTAAAAATAACAGAATTGCCATTTGCATCTGAGCCCATATTGACTATTAAAGTTCCCTCAAGTCCTGCGGCACTAACTTGTACATTTATGGCTGATTGATTACCTGCATCACCTTTTAAAACTCGTATCGTTAATGTGACATCTGGACATGGTGTTCCTCCTGTTTTTGGACACGGGCAAGGTTCCGTAGGTGCTGATGGATTGGAGCAAACGGCTCTAACACATGCAGAATCACCACATTCTATAAGATCGGTCGATATTGACGGTGAACTTCCGACACTTTGAAAATTGCTATATCCAGTGCCTAAGAAATATTCGCACGTGCCTACTGTCGGAGCTTCAAACGTCAACTGCCCTGTTTGTTGGCAGCAAAAAGAATCTGTGATGGGTTCGCCATCTAATTTAACGGCTATATTTGTTCTCACATAGCTACATGAATAGCTTGCTTCTACGGGTACATTTATGATATCACGCCCTGCGGCTAAGTAGTCAAATATAAATTGAAATGTATAGAATCTTTCACAATCGGCAGTTGATGGGGTGTAATTTGTACAGGCTTCTAATACGCCATTGTTAAAGGAATAGGATACGGAAGAGCCACCTGATGACCCTACATTACTTGCTGTCGGAGCATTCACGCCAGCATATATATTCACGCCAGCGAAATACTGCTGCATCGTGCCCGAGATACCTGCTGCCGTCATAGCTGCCTCAAAACTTGCAACATCCAGCTTTACACATACTTTGGTAGACCCTAAATTAGCTAATCCTTGGACATCGGTATTATTATAATCGACTCCATTATGAGTGACGCATCGATTTAATGTGCCCATAATAGGATCTCTGGCACAAGCTGTCTGCTCTATCGGTGGTGAAACGCACGTTCTCCATACTCCATCTTTTTTATAGACGACATACAGCCAATAGGTGCCAGATGTTAAGCAACTTCCTGATATAGTCGTCGTGGCAGTCGATCCATTTGACGGCACGCTTTGAAAACCAGTAGCACCAGAAAAACAGGTTACGGGCGGTGGCGTCGATGATCCTAAAGTCGTTACGGCGCTCACTCCATTGTTTGCAAGGCCATAATTTAAGTTGTAATCTACATGGAACGGAAACGAATTTGCTGCCGTGTTCTCCATGAATCCCACATAGAAATTATTTGCTATGTTATCACATGAAGGGGCGTTAATTGTAACCTTTAGATCATCACCTGGTTTATATCCATCTAATGGACCCAAATCCCATGTAAAATCATCTGGGCACATTTGTTCGGTCTGTATTGGATTTGAAGCGACCACTGAAGCGCCTCCAGTACATTTTATATAAAAATTGACATAGGCATTTTCTCCCATGCCATTGAAAAAATCCAAGTTATTAAACGATGTATCGCCTAAATAACCAACGATATCGGGCAATACGAACCATTCATAGCAGACGACAAAATTGAAGTTGTCTAGTGCTTCTATTGTCGCTGTCATGTTTTCATTGACGGCAGTGCCTACAAAATCCATATCTGTAGGGGTTCCTGCGCTTGGATAGATCAATTGCCATTCTGTATTTGGATTTGATGGTGTGGCGCTCTGATTAGTGGAATATAAAGAGGGTGTAAACTCCATTAGCTTACCTGTCAAGTCTAAGTTGGACCTAAATTGCACGCATAAACGCTCTAATTTCCCGTAGGAAGTTAAGACCAATTGAGGCGTACTCACAACAGATAAAGCCAAAATAAAATTTTATCAAATATATTGAGGCAGTACAAGTATAAAATTCTATCTTTGAATCAGCTTACCAAGGGGTCTTTCCCCGAAGTTTGCTATTTAAGTTTTTGGTAGGTAGTAAGAAGCCTATTCATTTTGCCCTAGAGGATGCTACCTTTAGGGCTTTTTTAATGCTTATCAAATAGATGCTTTGAGTTTTCAAGTATTTTAGCTCGTTTGATCCATCCTCTTAAGGTTTCGCTTTTCACCTCTATTGTTTTGTAGCATAAAAATAGTCTATACATTTTGCAACATATAGACTATTCAAGTTTTGATTATTTGATTATACACTAGTATTCAGCCATTCATTATATATCACTGAATAATCAATATTCAGCCTATTTGCTAATTCAGATAAAACACAATTAATATCAAATTATTTGTGCTGCATGTTGCATGATTCGATTATTTGTGTTATATTTGAGTATCGTTAAAAACAAAAGCAATAGCAATGACATATTTAGAGACATTAATAACGAAAAGAGATCAATTGAATAAAGAGATAGAAATGATAGGTGTATGTAATTTCTTCATTAATCTATTCGACACAAATCCAGAATTTTTTAAAAATGATCAAATAATTCATCACAGAGAATTAAGAATAAAAAACAAATGGGATTTAGACTATAATACTATAGATGGTTTAAGTCAAAACTTAGATAAGTTCAATAACTCTGACTTAGACTCAGTAGGTATTCTTATTAATATTTTGGAATCAATTAAATAAATCACTAATGGCAGCAATATAAATAATACCAGTAAGCGTATCCATAATCTATTGCTTCAAAATAATGATTGACAATGATAATCAAGGCGTCATCTTATAAAATATATAAAATGAAATACATATACAGCATAACACACCAAGATGAAGCAAAGTATTACAGCAACTTAAAAAAGCTTTGTTTGGCTCATGATCTGGGATATTCCAAATTACAATGGCATATCAAGCGTAAGAAAAAAGGGGTATGGGGTAATGATTTTGTAGTCGTAGAAATGCATGAAGTAATATAAATAGAGTCGAACGTGGCGGCTGAGAAAAAAAGAAAAGAAAACACTAAGTAACTGAACCTAAGTTCAATTCAGATGATCAACAGTTGTATTTTATCGCGTATTACTGAGCATAAGCTCGACACAAGCCCACGCCCATACGCTCAGTAATACATATATTTCCCACAAACAAGATTATTATTAATATTTATTTTCTATTTTATTTTGCGTTTATGCAAAAAAAATGTTTTATGTTTGTTAGTTCGATAGCTGCGGAGCGAACAAGTAACACTTAATAAAAATTAAATTATAAATTATGGGATTAGATATATCAGTTTACAATAACATAAAAAAAGTGGCAGACAACAGCGAAGATGGGTTTTTAGCTTATGTATTAGAAGAAAGTTGGGAGCATAAAATTAAAAATCTTGAAAAAGGGGCATCTTATGACGGTGACATTATTTATACAATGAGTTCTGGATATTCAATACATAATGCCTTTAGGGTTAATCTACTGAAGATGATTGGAAGGGATGATTTATTAGATAACGGAGGTAGGATTGATTGGGATAAATTGGAAATCGAAAAAGACATTGATTTCTATGAATTAATATTATTTGCAGACAATGAAGGATGCTTGGATTGGGAGGTTTCGAAAACTCTATCGAATCAGTTTATGAAACACAAAGAAATAGCTGAGAAAAAGATGCAAGGGATATTTAAATCATTATACAGTGATTGGACGGAATGTTTCAATAATGCCAAAGACAAAGGGGTAGTTGTATTCCATTAATCAGCTCGAAGAGTCGAAAGTGGCGGTGGCAGAAAAACATATTGAGTATAATAGAATTATAACCGTCGGCTGACCAAGCAAGCTGATTCGTGTTATATATTATTATCTACTGTACCTCTCCGGGTGGCAAATTACACAATGATTAAAAATAAAAAAAATGAATAAATTTAGAGGCA
>ENA-ORXT01002928-ORXT01002928.1-marine-metagenome-genome-assembly--contig:-NODE-2928-length-19573-cov-3.756206_pt1 | contig 19573 bp, 12 predicted proteins | sample MGYA00237868_ERZ511482 | MGnify/ENA metagenome assembly ERZ511482
TGTTGCGGAAGATGCGGCCGAAGTGCTCTTTATCGGGGAAAATTTCGTCCTGCATCGGCAGGAAGACGCCCGCACTGTCCACCAGATAAATGATCGGTACCCGGTTTTCCATGGCGATCTCCTGCGCCCGGAGGTTCTTCTTTCCGGTGATGGGGAACCAGGCGCCGGCCTTGACCGTCGCGTCATTGGCCACAATCACACAGAGGCGACCCTGGACCCGGCCGTAGCCGGTCACTACGCCACCGGCGGGGCAGCCGCCGTATTCTTCGTACATCCCGAATCCGGCAAAAGCACCGAATTCCAGGAAGTCCGTTTCGGGGTCGATCAGGGCTGCCACCCGTTCCCGGGCGGTAAGTTTTCCTTTATCGTGTTGTTTTTTGATGCGCTTGGCACCGCCTCCTTCTTTGATTTTCTCCAGCCGGTGTTTCAGGCGGGAAAGTTGGAGGTGCATTTCGTCTTCGTGCTCGGCGGCGGTTTTTTCAGCTTTGGTCATGATCGGGGGGCTATAAGTTTGATGGTAGGCCGTTGGTTAGTCGGCTGCCGCAAGTTAGTTGTTGTCCGGCAGATTATTGAACATAGTAATTCTATCTTTTTCCGTGCCGGGTTGATTCGGTTGAGGAACTCTGCTCCGAAAGCATGCGGCTTCAGCCGCTTTCGTATGTTTGCTTCGCAAACGGCTTTTCGGAGCAGAGCTCCTCAACCGAGATCAGCCCATTTTATACCCAATACGCAAACCAGTATCTTCGCGATATGCCAGCATCAACCCTCGGACTCATCATCGAAATCGTTCTCTTCGCCCTCGGCCTGTATCTCTACCTGTTTGCCAGGGGAATAATCTCTTTCGGCAGCGATGAAGCCAAAGCCCGTGCTGAAGCATTTCGTAAAGACAATGCAATCTGGATGCGCCTGCTTGGGCTGGCATTAGCCGCCATTATGGCCATGAATATTGGTTTGCACATTAAGGAGATGATGGCCTGAAAACAACAATTGGCCGCCGACTTTCGTCAGCGGCCAATTTACCGTGCCCGGAACGGGAATCGAACCCGTACTTCCGCAAAGGAAACTGGATTTTACTTACCATCTACAACTTTCGTTGCCGCCTAAGCTCCTTGGCGTTTGTGGTCTGGACTTTATCTTCACCATAAGCACGAATGCCCTTAGGTGCTCGCCGTCAAGTCTCTACACTTTCCCCACAGTAAAGTAGGGCTTAGCTCGGTATTGGCATCAACGTCACCGTTGAAGCGTTCACCGAATTTGACGAGTTCTACTCCGGGAATTTCTTCCCGGGCAACCCAATGTTTCTGCCTCGATAGTTGTCCGTGAGGGCATGACAGTTAGGACAAAGAAATTGAAGATTGACAAGTCTGTTGTCGTGCCTATCTCCATTTATATGGTGAAGTTCCAAGGGAATCTCTTCGTTCAACCATTTCGTGTTTTTGCAAAATTCGCAAACACGTTTCTTAATCCCTTCTTTCAATAACCTACGCTTAAGCTTGTAAGGTTGGTACCTCGAGTTTTTCACCATAATCTCAGACAAAGGCTTTTTGGGATTCGGCTTGAATTTCAAACCAACATTCCAACCTTGACCACGAAAATGAGAAGTGTCAATGTTCCAATCCTTAAACTTCTGCTTAAGGGTAGTATAATTTCCTCCGGCAGCTTTGATCTGCAGCATTCTGCAAACCTGAGCAATACTAAACGAAGCAGTAACAGCGGCTTGTAGTTCTTGTTTTGTGTATTTGTAGCGCATGCTTCAAGATACAAACAAAAAGTATGAGCAAACAAGGCCGCAATCTGAGTCCAGCGCGTCTACCAGTTCCGCCATCCGGGCGGGTAGATTGCAAAGGTAATTCTTTGTGTGATATTGCCAAGGGAAAAGGCCATGAGTTGCGTAAGAAGTTGCAGCCGCGGCCGCAGGTGCAAAGTAGGGTAGACGAGCAAGGCCCGGCCTCCACGCCCTCCCGCGCGTGAACGGGCTAAGTACGCTCCGTGTACTGCTCCTACATCATTGCCCCTCAGCGCGCGGAGCGCGCTACTTCCGTACACGCGCAGGAGCGCGTGGTGGCCGGGAGAACCCTGCACCTGCGCTCCGGCGCCCAAAACGAAGGCAGCACCCGGGATAATATTACCCGAGTGCTGCCTCCAACCTGCAACTTGCAACCTCCAACCTGCAACCTCCAACCTCCCTACCTCACCACCGTCACATCCCCCCGGATGATGTCACCTTCGCCTACATTGAGGCGCAGGATGTAGTAGTAGGTGCCTTCCGGAACTTGTGTCCCGCCATTGCTGGTACCATCCCAGTCGTTGTTATAAGGCTTTGCTTCGTAGAGAATATCTCCCCAGCGATTGAAGATGATGAGTTCATTGTCAGGAAATTCGTCCGGGCGCAGGTCCAGAATGTCGAACATGAACACGTCGTTCATTCCATCTCCGTTCGGGGTAAATGCATTGAACACGGTTGGGTCCGATCCATCCGCGCTACTACGAATGGTCAGGGTTGCCTGATCGCAGAGGCCTTCACAAACGGTACTGCAGACTTCGTAATTCACCGTCGTAACGGCCGTTAGCCCGATGGGCGCCTCAAAGGTCAGGTTGCCATTCAGGTCCACGGTAACCTCACCAAATTCAGGCTCCGATAAAAGCGTTACCTCAACGGGGCCGGTTCGCTGATCATTGAGCAGCAGGTCGACCATGCCGATGTTGTCGTCTCCGCCAACTTCCAGTACGTCGTCGTTTGCGGTGGGGCTGTCTTCAGGAGTAACCCGCAGGGAGTCTGAACTATAATCAGGACATCCGGCTGCGGAAAGGGTCCAGACCAGGGTGATGCCTTCATTCAGCGTTGTGATGGTTGCCCGGCTGTCTTCTGCGGCGAAGACCGCACCGTCGTCGTTTACGGACGTCCATACACCAGTAGTGCCATCGGGAAGGTTCCCGACAACTTCCACGACGGTCTCACAGGTAGAGAAACTGGCGGGCAGCATGGCGGCTTCCTGATCAACCAGGGTAACTTCCGTCCGGCTGGTATCAGCACATCCGTTCGTGAGGTTGGTAACGATGAGCTGATAAGTGCCGGGGCCAGCCACAAAGGGGCGGGCTGTTTCTGCTCCACTAATGATTTCACCACCAGCTTCCGCACTCCAGGTGTAAAGCACCTGGCCACCGGGTTCGGGTGAGCTGCCCGTTCCGTCCAGCTGCGGCATATCTCCGCATTCGACTTCGATGGGATCGCCCGCCCGGGCAAACGGCGTGTTTACCGCTGCGGCAACGGACACCGTATCCTGCACTACACAGCCATTAATGTCAGTAACGGAAAGCTCGTAATCACCGGGGCCGTCGACGGACACGATCAGGGACCCGGTAGGAGGAGTGATGTTGTTTTCGTTAAGACTGGCCCAGCTGATGCCCGAGGGGTCCGTACCGTTAAGGTCCGTGCCCGAGGCATCAAGCGTGACTGTTTCGTTGTTGCAGTCGAAACTGTCAGCGGGCATGATCACAATGCTGGCGATGCTGTCAATCAGGTCATCAACCCGGAACGGGATGGTGGTTACACAACTCGTTGCCGGATTTATGATGATGGCATTATAAGTACCGCCAGTAGTTACGGTAATTTGTTCAACCTGCTGTGGCGGGGTTTCCACTCCCGCAGGAGGAATCCACTGTATGGTGTAGTCATTAGGTTGATCCAGAATATTGATGCCGATGGAGGTTTCCCGTCTGTCACAATCAAGTTGCTCCCCGTCAATGCCCGTTACCTGGGGGAATTCCCGTGAATCCGTGATTTCAAGTTCCCGGAAATTTTCACACATAGTAGACTGGTCCAGAATGGTCAGGCGATAAACACCAGCGGTGCGCACCACCAGGGTATCGTTGCCCTGCTCAGACGGCTCTTCACCACCTGAGATGGTGCTCCAGGTGTAGAGGTAACGGCCAGTGCCGTCCCCCACGGAGGAAGCGGCGTCAATAATGGCCGGACCGGATTCACAACTGATGTCGATGTTGTTTTGACGGAAGGCCACAAAGGGAAGATCCGCAGCGTCGTCATCAACGAATACTTCGTCGATCGCTACGCAGCCCGTACTCTGGTTGGTAATGGTGACGGTATGAATTCCGGACACACTTGCCAGAGCAGAAATTTCCGTACTGATTTCACTGCCCGAAGGGTCGTTCCATACATAGGTGTACTCTTCAGGGAAATCAGTTTCTACCCGAATACGTAACTCACTAGGAGCACAGCCAAGTCCGCCAAGGGTGTCCTGCAGTGTATACTCAGGGAAACCACTCGGGGCAGCAATAACTACGGAATCAGTGGCACTACAACCAGTCACAGCATCGGTTGCCGTAAAGAAATAAGTACCGGGTTGATCAATGACCACCGTTTCGGCGGCTCCCATCGGGACGTCGGCACCATCAATAGTCCATTGAAAGGTCAGGTCGTTGCCCGTTGTAGAGGTGGTATCACCGGTAAGAGTGAAGTCACTTTCACAAGCAAGCTCCTTGTCTTCACCCGCATCGACGATGGGAAGAAGCGGTTCGCCCACTACGATGTCCAGGCTGTCCCGGCAATCGCTATTAGAGGCAAATACACGGTAGGTGCCCGGTAACACCACCCGGGCTTCCGAACGCGTGATGTCAGTAACGACTACGCGTCCTCCGTCCATTGCTTCCCAGAAGTAGCTGGTGGATGCATCCACGTTCTGAAAAACAGGAGTAAGGGTCGTCGTGTCCGGATCACAACTGATACTCACCGGACCGTTTGCCGGTGGCGCAATGGCGGGTACTCCGGAGCTGGGCACAACCGCAACGGTATCCATTCGCGTACATCCGGTTTCCCGGTTACGGAGTTCAACTACGTAGGAGCCCATCATATTCGTCGTGAAGGTATTCATGTCACTCAGCTCGTCCGTTTCTCCCTCCCGTGTCCAGCTGTAGTCAACGTCGTCCTCTGGCGTTCCGGTAGAAAGCGTAAGGTCTTCTCCTGTACAGCTAAGGGGGACCTGAGTGGGCAGGTTGCTGGAAGGCAGAATCATCAGGTCACGAACAATCAGCTCCGCGGTGCTCGAACATCGCAGGTCAGCAAAGGTCACCGTTAGGCGGTAGCGACCACCCCGGTCAGTTTCTTCCTGGGGTTCAGTTCCTACGGTATCCAGGGGCGTACCCGCTCCATTGATGCGTTCCCAGAGGTAGGTCACATTGGCACCTTCGCTGGAGCCAGCCGCGTCGAGGGTAACCGTTCCGCTGCTACAGTCGAGGGTGAGGTTGTCACCCACTTCGGCGGTGGGGCGGTTGACGCCCTGAACGATTACGGTGTCAGTGGCGATACAGCCAGTAGTGCTGATGACTTGTAAAATGTAAGTGCCGGGCTCATTGACGGAGGCGACGAAATTGCTGTCAGAGCTTATAGTCCCGTCTCCTACGTTTCTGGTGGTGTTGTCTGGCTGGACAATGAACAGTTCCCAGTCTCCTCCAGGGGTGTTTCCGCTACTCATTGAGGTCAAAACTGCCCTGGACGACTCACAACTTAGTGCTCGATCCTCCCCAGCAAAGGCTACCGCCGCATTGTCAGGATTCACGGGTATGTCAATGGACCCGGTCACCGCCACGGAACCGTTAGCGTTGTAGATTACGTAGTTGGTGATGCCCGGTAGCAGTCCCGTAACGGAACCGTTGTTACCAAAGCGCACGGGGTTGTCAGTTCTGATAAAGATATCCTCATTGTTTGGCCGTGGGGCAGTTTCAAAAACAATGCCACCATCGTCAGTACCAGCACAGCTTGCGGCTATGGCCGTCGGTGGGGTAGTCAGGATCAGGACATCGTTGAGGCAGACCTCACCCTCCTGGTAAATGATACTGCCGTCTCCAAAATCGGTAGTGGCGGGCGGGTTAGCAGCGCTTTCGGCCGTCAGATCGAAACAGTTGTTATCATTTCTGGCGTCAAAGCAAATGCTGAAGGCCTCGAATTTTACGGCTCCGTTTTCGTGAGACACACTTGGCCCATCACTATCAAAATTTAGCGTGATGATGCCAATACCAACCTGACTAAAGTCAAAGTCTCCATTATTCAGCGTTGGCCAGTTGTTTCCGTTTATGTTAATGCTACTGAATTCTACCAGAGCAGGATCGAAGTTGAACTGAATATCTGCCGTGAGAATATTTTCGAAGCTTTCGATCATCACCGGCACGCACAGGTTGGCCCCGATGTCGCCTTCGGTGTCTTCAATCGTCAGACCAAAGCCGTTGGGAAACAGAACACAGGCCTCTCCTGGAAATACCTCAATGGGAACGGAATTGCCCTCACTTTCCGTGGTGACTACCTGACTGAAGAGTTCAAACAAAGTTAATTCCGTACAGTCGTCGCCAGGTATGGCATCATCTTCGGCAATCAGGCAAACAGACCCTATGGTTTCCCCGTCCGCCAGGTTAAGTGGTGGACCGTCGTACAAAATATCAACTAATCCGTCAGAGAAAAAGGTCTCTGTTACCCCGGGAATACCCTCGAAGGAAACAAATTCGTAATCGGCACCGGAGAATAGGACACTGAGCTTAAAGGAGGTCACGATGTCGAATCCATCCACTTCCAGGTCAAAACAGTTCTCTGCGGTAGAACGGAAACCGATGCTTTCCGGGAAGCGTACGGCTACGCCGTCCGGCTTTTGCACGCTAATGGCACAGTTCGTAGGATTGAGGCCATTGAAGAAGCCGGCAGCGCTTACATTACGACCCAAGAGGGGAGCGATGGAAATCGGGCTGGTGCCCCCAAACCCGATGGCGTTAAAGCAGATCTCGTACATTAATACTCCTTCGCCTAAAGAAGGAGTGGTACTCCCAACGGCGTCCCAGTTGAAGCCAAGAACACCGTTACCGGTATTGTCCTGTTCAAAATCATCACCAATGTTGACGAAGATGTCGGTATTAGGATTCTCGATGCCAGCAAACTCAAGCACTGCCGGATCCCAGGTGACCAGGTAGTCCATTTGTACCATTTCCACGAAGTCATCACCGGTCAGGATACCAACGCAAAAATTTTCGTCTCCGAAATTAACCGTGTCGCTCGGGCACTCAACAACTACGTCAAAACCCGGGGGATTACAGTCGGCAACAATTAGCCGGGTACCCTCCACCACGGTGGGTACAACGAAAAAATCGGGGCCGACGCCATTTACTTCAACTACACGAACGCCGCCGGAACCGGTGGGGATTTCTCCGACAATAAGGTCCGTCCGGTCCCGGCACTCACCAATGATCTTAAAGCAGACGGTGAACAGCACAGTTTCATCTGGCAGGGATGCTACCAGGTCATTGGGGGGCGTCCAGATACCATAAAAGGCCTCCCCATCAAAGAGATTAGATTGAATAATAAAATCCGGAGATAATTCCGAATTGGTCTCTGCTGAAATTGCCTCCAGTACCGTATTGTCAAACTGAATACCGAACTGGTAACTTTTCAGGTCGTTGAAACCGGATTCCGCAATCACGTTCACACAGTAGGTATCGAATTGCTGGTAAATGCCATTCTGGTTAACTTCCTCTAACGTCAGTACCAGGGGTTTGACGCCAATGTTAACCGAACCGTTTTGTCGACCGGGGAAGCCACCGGTCGCACAGGTGTTCCGGCGGTTAAAGTTGACGGGCACACTGTCGTCTATTCCGTCGAAGGGGTCACTATCGGGTTTGTCAAAAAATTCAACAGAGTGCTGGGTGGATATGGGGCCATCGACCATATAACAGACTTCGAAAAGAACGGCTTCGTCATCCAGTGTGACAACGTCGGCCGTAGAACAATCCTCTCCATCTTCATAAGTACGCCAACGCACGGTGATGAGACCATCACCGGCATTCGTAAAGTCAAAATCTCCCTGGTTAAAGCCAGTAAGATCAGTATTCAGGCGCTGCACCCGGAGAAAAGTCAGCGCTCCGCCGTCCTCCAGCTTCTCTGTCAGGATACCAAAACTAAATTCGATGCTCGAAGAAAAGTTGAGTACGCTGATGGGCAGGCAGACTTCTTCACCGCTGTCAGCGTCTGCGACTGGTATGATAAAGGTAGCAGACTCCTGAGCCGAAAGGGTAACGCCACAAAAGATGGCGATGATGAGTAGTAGGTACCGCATAGGTAAATTTCTTGTATGTCGTGGGATGTGAGATTGTCAAAAAGTGCCCGAAGGCTGAAAGAAAAAACCGCTTAGCGGTTTAGCGCTACCGCCAACTGTATTTCGTGGGTGCCGCCCACACTTGGGCCAAAGCTTTGGAAAGAGTAATCAAAGCCATAGCCGACCCGGAAGTTGGTGTCTGCATCATAGGACTGACCTACGTTGATGCCCGCTTCAAAGTGGAAATTACCCGCGGTGCTCATTCCGAAACCGATGTAAGGAGCACTGGGGAGTTGGTAGCGCAGGTTGACGTCAGCATTTAAGGGTGCGCCGTCCACGTATTTTATCCAGGTGCTCAGTTCCAGGTAGCTGTCAGCTCCGGTAAACCAATACCAGCCCCCCATTCCGTAGTAGTGGCGAAGCCGTTTGATCTCGAACTCGCCGCCATCGTTCTGAAAAGTCAGGTCAAGGCCAAGCAGCTGAGGAACGGAGATGCCTCCGTAGAACATGTGGTCTCCGGTCAGGCGGTAGGCATAGACGCCCAGCCCGATGTCCGGGTGACTCTGGCTTTGGTCAACGCCGCTAAGCGGATCGCCAACATCTCGTAAAATGAGTTCGCTGGAGCGAACGCGATAGCCTACGTATCCGGCAGAAAGGCCGACACTAATGCCGCCTTCTTCCGGGTTCTGACTTATTACCGTACCAATTCTGCCGTAAAAACCAGTGTATCCCGTCGGGCCGGTCTGGTCATTGAGCAAATAACCACCAGCAGTAATGGTAGCACCACTCATGTAAGGATTGATGTAGGAAAACCGGATGGATTGCGTTTCCGGCGTATTCTCCTGCCCGGCCCACTGCCGGCGATAGCTGGCACCAACTGACATATTATAGCCATAGGTGAGGAAATCACTTTCCAGCGCTGCTGGATTGATCAGCGTCGCTGCTTCCCGATACTGGGTAAAGAGTGAGAGTTGCTGGCCGAAAAGGTTGCCGGCACCTGACAGCGCCAACAATAACCCAAGACAAAGGAGTCGGGTATTATTCATAAACAGATTTTTTCCGTCCGGGGCATTACGGACATGGGATCACGATTCTAAAATGGGCGGAACTATTTCATCCTACGTATTGCAGAACGATCACTTTCGCCCGCTATTGTTAACGGTCGCAGGAGTTTACTAAACGGTGTGGTTTGAGAAGAATTCAGAGTAAAAACGTGGGGGAAGTGGTCCGTTTCAGCTCTCTCTAAAGTGGGTGCAAAAATAGGGCTAATTTTATCAATCAATCGTTAAGAGCTGGCAGATTTAGGAAGCGGACAGGTATCGGGGGTAAAGGGACTGATCTGAGCCGTGAAAATCTTACTTGCAGGAACCTGATTGCCGCTGAAAGGCCTGTAGGTGGAGATACTTCATTTGGTGGACCTCCTGGCGGTGCCGTGCATTGGCCAGTTTTCTTTCTTCCCGCTGGGTAGTGGCCAGGGCCTGCCGGCGATGCCGGCGGCGCAGTTTCTTCAGTTCCTGGCGTTGTTCTTTGCGCAGTTCCCTGGCGGCCAGCCGGCAGCTGATGGGAGCAGTTCTTTTGCCGATGACAACCGGGGCCGCGTTCAGGGCAGTGAAAACTCCGTAGGCACAGTAGGGCTTCTGCGGAAGCTGGCGCTGGTTGGTTCTTTGTATGGTCTGGTTAGTGATGTAGTTGCAGATGGCAGACCAGTTGGAGAACCGTTCATCGGCAAAAATCTCCTCGAAGGCATAAACGACTTCACTGAAGAAAATCCCGCCGTCACGGCTCATGAAGGTTTCGTATTCCCGGTCGGAACTCACCAGGTCGACTACCTTGGTGTAGCCGGGTTGGTCCGCAAAAAGAATCTCGTAGGGGCGGGTGGGGCGTGGCCTGGCGCTCAGGCGGTTTTGGGTAGGTCCGCTGTCTTCCGGTTGGCCCGGTGGTACCTCGTAATCACGCTGGGTAGTGTTGCAGGCGATGACGATGTTGATCAGAATACTCGGGTTGCGTTCCAGCAGTCTCATCCGTATGTCGTCTCCTTCGCGGGCGGTGTCGTAGCCGGTAAAGTAGAGTTTGGGCAGCTGGTTGGTACTCGTTGCATCACGAAATCCGTGGCCGGCGTAGACGAAGAGAACGATGTCCCGTTCCTGATAAGAGAGTTGGTAATCAATTACGAAGTCGAGCGATTCGGCACTGAAGCTCATCCCATTGAGGCGGTAATAATGTACGTCCGAGATGCCAAGGGCGGCCTGGATACGGTCCACTTCCCGGGAAACGCCGTAATCAATACTACGGCACCCGTCGCGGATGAGGTAGTTGGGGCTGTTATCGTCAAGAAGTTGAATAACGTGAATGTGCCGGGTTTCGGCGCTAAGGGCGGCCAGAATAAGGCTGGCCAGGCAAAGGAGGAGCAATCTCCGCAGAAGCATGAGTGATGGGTTACCGGGGTTTGTGAAAAGTAGAAATCGGGGAAGTGACAGATGAACGATTCCGGCAGGGTGCTTATTTCATGAGCGCGTAATTTTGCGGCGCAGACGCGGGTGCAGGGAACGGTTATTGAGCGGCGTGGTGGCCAAGCTCCCATTGCACCCGCGTCCGCGCCCTGAAACTCCTGGAAGATCAGTTCCCTTTCTTCCAGACCTCAAACCATTTCTTACCACTCTTCTCCCGTTCCTTGCGCTTCTTGTCCCGGTTCTTCTCCCGCTGCCGCTGCTTCTTGTCTTTGCGGTTGGTACGTTCCTTTTTCTTGTCCCAGATGTCGTTGCGCTTGGCGATCACGTAGCGGATGCTGATGCCGGTTTGGGCGTACAAGAGCGAGCTTCCACCACCGACGTTGATGGCCGGTTTGAAGTCGTAGGAAAGGTTGAATCCGGCAAAGGTTGCTTCAATACCCACCACACCGTCAATGCCTACCGGCCCCCCGATCTCTTCTCCGGTTTCCTTATCCAATTCATTGTTCCAGCCGGCGTGGACGCCAGCACCGTAAAAGAGGTTCAACCTTCTGCTGAGCAACGGCCGGTGCTGCTTGCCCAGCAGCGTGAATGAACCTTCGTCCCGCTGCAGGCTCGATTGTAAAATACCTTCCAGTACAAAATTTTTGTGTACCTGCGGTAAACGGATCTGCGCCGTCGCACCCCAGTCTGTGCCCAACCGCAGACCAATGGAAGCATCGTATGATTGTGCCGCCAGCAGGCCTGGCAAGAGGAAGAGAGCGAAGATAATTTTCTTGATCATGTTCCTACAAACGGTATTCAGACGGCTTTTGTGTGTGTGGTCTTAACATATTTACCTTTTGATAAGAATTCTCAGTGATTATTCAGCCGTCAAACGTCTCCCCATCTCACTTTCAGGCTGCTCGAGTACGCGCTTCGCCGGACCTTCCTCCACAATCCTTCCCGCCTCCATCACCAGCACGCGGTCCGCTCGCCGGGCCACCAGCCGCAGGTCATGACTGATGAACAAAAGACCGATGTTCCGCCTCCGCCGGATGCTGTCCAGCAAATCAAGCACATCTGCCCGCAGCGGGACGTCAAGTGCAGAAACTGCCTCGTCAGCGATCAGCAAACCCGGCCCCGCCGCTAATGCCCTGGCGATGGCTACCCGCTGCCGTTGCCCGCCACTGAGCTCCGCAGGCAGGCGATCTCCGTAAGTGGCAGCGGGCAAACCGACGGCAGCCAGAAGACCTTCAGCTGTGTCCTCGCCGTCTCCCAACCTAAGCACTTCCCGCAGGGCCCGCAAAACCGTATGGCCTGGGTTCAGGGAACTGAAGGGATCCTGGAAAACAAGTTGCACGTTCCCGTTTTGGGGTAAAGAAATCTGTCCGCTAGCCCGTGGCAGTAAGCCCGCAAGGCAACGCGCAATGCTACTCTTGCCGCAGCCGCTCGGCCCCACAATGGCAACCCACTCTCCGCTTCTGACTTTCAGACTCACCGACCTGACGGCCCGGTGCTCCTTCGAAGCTGACCACGGCCAGGCGGACGGTGTCTTATAAGTAATACTCAAATTAGTAACGATGAGCGCCTCATCCAGGGAGATTGACGATGATGACTTTGAATCATCATGAACAGAGGCCGTTATTTCCTGAGCACTTTCGCCTTCCTCCGTAAAAAGAGCCGCCCGGTTCTCTGGCTTTCCACCGAGTAAATCTTCCGTACTTCCTCTCCTGATGACGGAGCCTGCTTTCATAACCAAAAGCTGATCGGATACCCGCTCCAAGACGTCAAGATCATGGGTGATGAACAGGGTCGTCATGTTCAATTTCCGTTGAAGGCGGGACAGCAGGCTAAGAACCCCCCTTTCCGTAATTGTGTCCAATGCCGTAGTGGGTTCGTCGGCAAAAAGTATGCGGGGTTCGGCCAGCAGGGCAAGCGCGATCAATAGTCGTTGCCGCTGCCCGCCACTAAGCTCGTGGGGGTAAGCGGCCAGAATGCGCTCGTGTTGCTCAGCCGGGAGTTCTACTCTGGTCAACCAGGTCGATAGGTGGGCTTCGCGGCTGGCCTTCGTCTTTAGCCTTGGCAAAAGAACCCTGATGGCCTCGGCCAGCTGCCGGCCTACCCGGTGAACGGGGTTTAGTGCCGTAAGCGGCTCCTGGAAAACGAGGCTGATTTCCTTTGCCCTGATCTTCAGCCATTCTTTTTCGGTAAGTGTAAGCAGGTCCGTCGTTTCTCCGGAGGCAGACCGGTAAACCGCACTGCCGCGTAAGACCCTTGCTCCGGCGGGCAGCAGCCCCAGGCAGGCAAGTGCCGTCATGCTTTTGCCCGAGCCGGAGAGCCCCAGCACACCCAGCTGTTGGCCCGCCCTAAGGGTGAAGGATACGCCGTCTACCACCGGCGGGTTATTCCCGAAGGCGATGGTGAGGTCCTGTACGTCCAGAATTGGGAGCATGGGCGTAAAGGTAAGCACCTATAGTCATTGTATAAACCCAGTAAGATGTAGGGGGCTGAGGACCGGAGGTCCGTCTCTTTTAGCACAGTGGCGTGCCTTAAGGTGTTCTCTTTCTGTTGTTAACAGAACGACGCTTTTTACGATCCAGCTCGCCAGAGCTTTGTAGCACAGGTCTGGGTTTTAACCCAGATAAGGCCCCAAAAATCCGTCACGGCTCACCCACTGGTACTTGCCCCCGTGTTTTCGTTAATGCAGCCTGCCCTGCCCCCTCACAACCATTCCGGCACCGCCGTCAAAAAACGGTAATCTTTCGCAGCGTAATCAATTTCGGCCACGTAGCTTTGCCGCCCGTTCGAGATCATGAGGTAGGGGACTTTGATGGGGCCGTTATAGTTCGCCGCCTGACGGAACACGTCAGTCGTCAGGGGGATTTTGGGCGCTTTGCACTCCACCAACAGAAAGGGGCGCATGTCCGCATCGAAAACAAGAATGTCCGTCCGGCGGGCTTCTGAGTTGACCGTCACTCCCCGCTCTACCGTTATCCGGTTGCGGTTGTAGCGCATGTCTCCGATAAAAAAGTGTAGCAACAGCTGCCGGACAAACTCTTCCGGCTGCAGCACCAACCATTTTTTTCTGATGTTGCCGAAAACCATGCGTTTGGTTCCTTCCTGCTTTACGTTAAGCTGAGAACTAAAGCGCATCAGTTGAAGGTTAATTGGTTGAGGAGGAGTCTTGGGCATAGGTCGTGGCGAGGGTTTGCAAACGTGGGAACAAGGCCAGGAAGGTCTGGTTGAAATCTTCGTGAAATTCAAGCAGGGTAGTGTCGATGCCGTTAAGCAGATGAGGTTGACTCAGCCGTGGGCGAAGTCGGTCGAACACCCTGGACATTCCTTCCCGGGTGGTATAGAGCCGCAGCCAGTTGTCTTTTACCATACCGTTCACGTAGCCGCGTACCCGATCATCCATGTGGTCCCGCCTTTCGTAGAGGTTGGCGTAGGCCGATTGGCAGAATTCTTCGAAGGGGAGAGGGCCGAAGGCCTCCCAGTTTCGCCACAGGTAGTAGTCAAAGCTGATGTCCGTGATCACACTGGCGTAGCGGCCGTGTTTTGGTTTTAGCAGTGTATTGAGGGATCTGACGTCTTCGTCCTGATCCGTCAATTTATCGATGGCACGGTGCATTTCAATGCCTGCAATTACGGAATCGGGTAACAGGCTGACCCTTGCGCCCTTAACAAAGTCTCCCAGGAAGTTTCCCACCTGGAGGTCCGGTTCAAAATATGACAGCGTGAGGTGAGCGAGGAAGTTGATGGATGTTTTTTTACCTGAGCCACAATCTACCACCAATGGCTGGTTATACCTAAACCACTTTGACTTAGGTAAATACCACTCTGACTTCAGGTATTTGTGGTAAGCCTAGCTTCTGCCTTCGCCAGGTCCTCCGGCGTATCAATGCCGAAGGCAGGCAGGTCAGTGAGTTCTACCTGTATTGCAAAACCGGCCGCCAGCCAGCGAAGCTGCTCCAGCGACTCGTTGCTTTCCAACGCTCCTTTTGTGAGTGCGGTGAGTTCCCGAAGCACGTCAGGGCGGTAAGCGTAGATGCCAAGGTGTTGCAGGTGCTTTCCTTGCTTAATCCATGTGCCAACGGGTTCGTCTCTGAGGAAAGGAATTGCGTGCCGGCTGAAGTACAGTGCCCGCCCCAGCTCGTCTCTCACCACTTTTACCACGTTGGGAGACAGTAGTGAGTGCTCGTCCGTTATCCGATGAGCGAGAGTGGTGATTTTAACCTCATTATCCCTGAAGGGAGCCACCACGGTTTCAATCTGCTGCGGAGCAATAAAGGGCTCATCTCCCTGAATGTTTACGACTACGTTGGCTTTGGGGAAATGCCCCGCCGCCTCTGCTACTCTGTCCGTACCACTGGGATGATCCTCTTTAGTCATAATGGCTCTGCCACCAAAGTCAGACACGTGCTGGAAGATTCGGTCGTCGTCAGTTGCTACCGCAACTTCGTTAATCGCCGGGCAGGACTTCACTTGCTCATATACCCGCTGGATCATCGTCTTCCCTCCAATCATCGCCAATGGTTTGCCTGGGAATCTTGTACTGGCGAAGCGGGCGGGGATGATGGCAATGGTCATATTGGGAGGAGATTGGCGGGTGGTGAAATTACAGCATTATGGCCTTTCTCCTACTTTTAGCGAGTAGCAAATTGAATTCCCCTTCGTGCGCTAGGCACGCCATCGCCCGCTGCGCGGCTCTTTCGTACCTCGCTAAGGAGCTGGCCCGTCCCTATCAGGACTAGGGACGGGCCATAGCGTTAAATTTTTCGCTCTGTTTGAAGTTTGGTGGTGAGGGGTCGATTTTATCGCATATCGCTCGCGGCAGCCAAATCCAAAATCGAGAATCAAGAATCAAGAATCTATTCCCCCCTTCCTAATACCCCAATATCCTCAACATACTCTCCGCCGTTTGCATCGGGTGAAGCACCCGGTCGGTAAGGTTGCCTTCTTCGTCGAGGTCGATTACGATGTGCTGCGGGCTTGGAATCATGCAGTGCTTGATGCCTCCGTATCCGGAGATATTGTCCTGGTAGGCACCGGTGTGAAAGAACCCCAGGTACAGGTTTTCTTCGTCGTCGGCTTTGTTGACCGGCAAATAGACCTGGCTTTCGTGAATTTCGCTGTTGTAGTAATCGGAGTTGTCGCAGCTCAGGCCACCGATGTTTACCCGGTGGTAGTCGTGGTCCCATTTGTTAATGGGCAGTAGGATGAAGCGCTCACCGATGCCCCAGGCATCGGGTAGGGTTGTCATCAGTGAGTTGTCGATCATGTACCACATCTCACTGTCGTTCTGCTGCTTCTGCGCGAGCACTGAAAAAACGGTAGCGCCACTTTCTCCAACGGTGTATTTTCCGAATTCCGTAAATAAATCGGGCTCCGGAACCTCCAGCTCTTCACAGGCTTCGAGGACGTTGGCAACGATTTCCCGGACCATGTATTTATAGTCAAACTCAAAACCCAGGCTGTTGCGAATGGGCATTCCGCCACCGATGTTCAGTGCATGTAGCTGTTCGCTTTCCTGCTTCAGTTTGCCGTATAAGCGCACCGCTTTTTTTAGCTCTCCCCAGTAATACAGGCTGTCTTTAATGCCGGTATCTACAAAGAAGTGCAGCATGGACAATTCCAACTTCGGGTTATCCTTTATCCGTTCGTTAAAAAGAGGGATCACCTCCGTTTGTCGCAGGCCCAGCCGGCTGGTGTAAAACTCGAAATTGGGCTCCTCCTGGGTGGCTACCCGGATGCCGATTTTTGCCTTGCCGACGATGTGTTCTTCGTAGTAATCCAGCTCGTGACTATTGTCCACAATCGCAATCACGTTCTCAAATCCGTCGTTCATTAAACCGACGATGCCCGCCAGGTAATTGACGGGTTTAAAGCCATTACAAATGATGTAGACTTTCTTATCAATCTTTCCGGAGAGGAAGAGCGTCCGAATCAGATCAATGTCGTAGGCGGAGCTTATTTCAAGTTGCACGTCATGGTCAAGCGCTTCCTCCACCACGTGTGCGAAATGGCTGCTCTTCGTACAGTAACAATAGGTGTATTTTCCGCTGTATCCCTGACTTCGCATGGCTCGCCTGAAAAGGTTTCTGGCCCTTTTAATTTTCTTGCCGATACTCGGCAGGTAAGTTAGCTTCAGCGGAGTGCCGTACTTCCGGATCAGGTGAATCAACGGGATATTGTGAAAAGTCAAATATCCATTTTCCAGGTCAAACCCGTTCTGGGGGAAGTCGAAAGTCTGATCGATCAGATCAAAGTACTTGTTGGCCACCGGCTTGTTTTTTTCGCGGCGAAGATACTTTCGGAATTTTCAAAAATACACTGCCTGGCAATTGTTTTTTTGAAGCGGCTAATCAGGCGCGGACGCAGGTGCAATGGAAAGGGAGCTGCCGTGTTCGTCAACCAGCTTTGAATTATGTGAATGCCTTTAACTGTTTAGGTAGGCCTACAATCAGCCCCTTCGATACTTCGGCAGGCTCAGCACATCGCAGGCTCAGGGGCCGGTTCTGTTAGATGGACACCGTCATAAATTCGCCTCAGGCGAATTTATGACGGTAAATCATGATATAATTCGGTGGCTGAGCTTGTCGAAACCACCCACCTAAACAGTTACAATTGCCTTAAAAACAGACCCTGAGGAACGCCGTGAGAATAAGACGACCAAAAGCAGTAAGTTATTTTCACGATGTCCCTTAGCTTCCATCATAAAGAAAGCAATGTCAGAAGAACCTCATCGCTTTTCCGAAACAAACAACTCTTTCCGTTCTCCCATCAATGTCCCACGGCTGTAGTGGTCGCCTTCAATGATGAGTACTTCACCCGTCGAGCCAAACTTTATGCTGCTGTCAACGGCAATTACCTTGCCATTGAAATAGCTCTTCACTGCGTCAAAGGAAGTATGGCCCACCACCATCTTAGTGGCCTTCAGTTTTTTCAGTATCCGGTCCAGATCGTTTTCTTCGAAATCCCGGTCAAGAAAATAACCCCGATACCAAAGTGGCCCGTCACGACCTTGTAGCAGCTTAAGTCGGTCAGATTCCGCCACGGCAACGGAAGTATTCACGTCGATAAGCTTATCATGGTACAGGTCATTTATCTTTCCGAGGCTATTGACTTCCCTGAGCAGCTCTTTGCTTAAGCCTCCGTGTACGTATACAACATCGTTGATCTGTACGGTGAGGGGTAGGGAGCGCAGCCATCGGCCCAGATAGGTATCTGGTCCGTAAAGGCCCTGGTAAGGAGTAGTGAGCAATGCAGTCGTAAGGAGGTAGCGTTTATGGATGTACCGCACATCACCGGCCAGAACCATTGTTTCATGATTGCCCAGCAAGTAGTGAACTCTGCCACCCGCTTCGGCGGCTTCCAGCTGAAGATTGTGAATGAGCCACAGCACCTGATTGACTTCGTCTCCCCGGTCAAAAACATCACCAACAATAACGAGGTGTCCCTTGCCGAAGGTCCAGTGCTGTTCTTCGTCCATCACCCCGAAGTTTTGTAGCAACTTCAGCGCTACTTCATATTGGCCGTGGATGTCACTCAGTGCTACAACGTTCCCCACGCCACTGAAAGATATCTGTGGATCTCTGCGAAATTTCCGCCTGGGATCTATCATCTCCGGACGGAAGGAACGGAAATCCGGTAATTTTTCAATGTTCTTTTCGTCCCAGCTGAGGTCCAGCTTTCTTTTTTCCTCCGGCCAGGCAATCCGGACCAGTAAACTGTCATCGCCCTGGTAAACAAGGTACGGCCCGTCCGGTGGCATTTCGGCCTGTGCACTAAGGCGAAATGGAGTTAGAAAAAGCAACAGGAAGGGAAGAATTAGCTTGTGCACAATCGTTGGGGGAGTAGTTGAGTGGTGAAATAACGGGATAAATATGTTAACTGTTTGTTACTCACTGGAAATCATTGCTTAAATGTCTTCCCCCCGCACCTGCGTCCGCGGCCCCTGCTGAGCTTGCCAAAGCACCGAAAAAAATGCCGGAATCACACCTTGAGAAAATCGGTTAGGCTTTCCAATTACCGGTTCCGGATGGCATTTTTGGCGGTGGTATAATCTGCTGGAAATACCAGTAAGGCAATATTTTATGTCTTACTTTACTTTATTGTCAGAATAAAATTACACTGTTTAACAAACCTACGCGAATTCCAGCTGTCCTTAGAGACTGGCTTTGCTCCTCATATGTACTGTTTCGGATCGTACAAAACCAAGCCCCAATTCCTACATTGTGAATTCTGAAAAACTGGTCAACTTTAAGCTGATTTTTCGGGGCTCTTTCCTGCTAAAGATAAGATGACCTGATGACCAGAAACTTAACATCATCCGCTTTAACCGTGCGGTCAACCTGAGACGATATGCGATACGTAGCTGATACTACCCCCGCCGAAGGCCTGTATACTCCCCACCTCGAATCTGATGCTTGTGGCACAGGCTTTATTGCTAACCTCAACGGTACGCCTTCCCACGAGATCGTTACGAATGCGCTTACCATGCTCGCCAATATGGAGCACCGTGGAGCATGCGGATGTGAACCCAATAGTGGTGATGGTGCCGGAATCATGGTACAGATTCCTCACGAATTTTTTGCCCGGAAACTTATGGAGGTAGGAAAAGAACTTCCGGAAAAGGGTAAGTATGGGGTAGGAATGCTACTGCTGCCCGCCGAAAAACAATTGATGGAGCGCTGCCTTTTTGCGTTTGCTGATTATGCCGACGAACTTGGGTTTGACGTTATTCATTATCGGAAAGTCCCGGTAGATAACGAAGAAGTTGGCCGGACCAGTCGCAGCGTAGAACCACGTTTTCAGCAGGTTTTTGTGAAGCCACGTACTGACATGGAACCCGCAGCACTTGAGCGTCGTCTGTTCATTCTGCGCAAATTTGCTACCCATAATATCCACCGGACCTTCCCCGAAACCAGGGACCAGTTTTACCTCGCCAGTTTCAGCTACAAGACGATTGCCTACAAAGGTCAGCTGACCACCTGGCAGCTGCCGGGCTACTTTCAGGATTTAAAATCTCAGGACTTCAAATCGGCCATCGCACTG
>ENA-ORXT01002929-ORXT01002929.1-marine-metagenome-genome-assembly--contig:-NODE-2929-length-19570-cov-142.227518_pt1 | contig 19570 bp, 9 predicted proteins | sample MGYA00237868_ERZ511482 | MGnify/ENA metagenome assembly ERZ511482
GTAAAACTCATTTTTAGCATCTTTTTGAGCAGAAACAAGCCAAATATTGTCCTTTAAAACCCTTAAAGCCTAAGGTATTTTTGCAATTGTAATTTATTTAATAATCAAATTTTTTAAAAATGAAAATGAAGAAAATAATTTTTTTGTTAGCAGGATTGCTCTTTTGCTGGGGGCAAGTTTTAGCAAAGTATGAACTTGTTGTAGCGCAGCCAACTTCAAATATGTTATGTAATGGAACTATGACAGCTACCGCTACTGGCAATACCGGACCATATGAATTTTTATGGACCGATGCCAATGGAAATCCAGAAAACAGTACCGATTCTGCAAATAGCTCTCAAATAAATGGAGTTTGTGATGGCATTTATATGGTAACCATAATTAATGGATATGGTTGCGAAATTATTTTGGATGCCAGCTTTTCAACCTTAGAAGTTGATATTAAAGTGTTTTTAGAAGGATCTTACGATTTAGGTACAGGTATAATATTAGCAGGATTGATGGATAGAGGTTTACTTCCAGGGCAAACACCAACAAGTAATTTAGCTGTACCTACAATAGCTGGGCAACCATATAATAATATTAATTTTAATTATAGTGGTGATGAGGGTTTAGGTTGGACGGATAGTAACTACGAAGAATTAAATAATGATGTGGTAGATTGGGTATTAGTAAGCTTAAAATCAGATATCACTTCTTCACCACTACAAACTAGGGCCGGACTATTGTTTACCAACGGCGAGATTTTTTTTCCAAAACCTTTTGCGAATACAAATCTACCTAATTCGGTTCGGGTAGCAATAGAACATAGAAATCATTTACCAATTATTAGTGAGGTATTGACTGTAGCAAACAACTTGTTAGTAAAAGATTTTACTGTAACTGATTCTTATCATACCGCTACAAAATTTGGGCAAAAAGAATTGACACCCAACGTTTGGTCAATGCTAGCTGGTAACGCCAGTACCGTTTCTGATGAGCTTGATAAATACGATTTTAAAGGAACAGATAAAGCACTCTGGTTTGATAAAAATGGCGTTTTTGATCAATACATATTGGGCGACATGGATTTAAATGGAGATGTAAGTGGAAGTGATAAAAAACTCTGGTTTGATAATAATGGCAAATCGGGCATGGTGTTAGAAAAACAATAATTCTTAAAATTTTAATAAAATGAGATTAATAATAACAATAATAATAGGGCTATTTTTAAGCCTGACTTTAAAAGCACAACTTAACCCTGTAGACATTAAGGCTATACAACGCTGTTCTAGCAATCCAAATATTTATCAATTAGAAATATTATTAAAAGCTAATGAAAATAGTGTAGATACCTATGTAGCAGAACAGAACTACAGAATTAGTTTCAACCCTGATGCTTTAGCTTCACCAATAATAATTGATGAAGGGCCAGAATTAAGCGGTTATATACAAACCGAAAATGATTTCATATTTTATGATGAGCATCATTTAAATGGTACTACAGATGATGTGCTTAGTTATAACATTGAACTACTTGGCGGTAATGGTACTTTACTAAAAACAGATTTATGGGTTTTAGTTGGTGTTGTAGAATTTAATGTTGTGGATATTATGGCTTCAAAAGATATAACTTGGCTCGGCTTAAATGAATTTCCTTCAACTATAGTAATTAATAATTTAAATACTCCAAAGGAAAAAATGCAACCCAATTTTTACCCTACAGAAACCGCAGCTGGCAATCCAGAACTTGCTAGCGCATTTACCCGCACTTGGCAACACCCTTGCTTGGCTAATGAAGGTTGGTTAAAACTGGATTGGAGTAACATTGATGATGAAGATGAGCTTTTTATTAGTATTGATGGAGGTGTAAATTACACTTCTGTAGTAAGCAGTAGCGGTCAATTTTTTGCTACAAATTTAAGTAGTGGAGTCTATGACATTAAGGTAAAGCTTGCAGAAAGTGATTGCCCAGTAACTTTAGATGATGTGAACCTTGTAAATTTAGGCTTTGAAGTTACCATAGAAAACGGCTACAGCTGTGCTGAAAATGCAGGTTTTATAACTGTAAATTGGACACCAAGCCCATATACAAATGCCCTTAAAATTAGCATTAATGATGGCAATGATTATTTAACTGTAAATGATGAATTAGGAACTTACACATTTAATGATTTACAAAGTGGCATTTATAGCATTAAAGTACAAAACAAAAGTGGCAGCTGTTTAACGGAAGTAGAAACCCTTGAACTACAAGGCAACACCGAAGCAAGCCCTTCTATTACTAGAAGTTGGAAACATACCGATTGTGGCCAAAGTAATGGCAGTATTACTTTAAGTTGGATGAACAACCCGGCAGTTGAAGAAATACAAATTAGTATGGATGGCGGAAACACTTATAAAACCATATCTGATGCACAACAACTTTACTTTATAGGTGATTTAAATGTAGGAAATTATGATATTTGGGTAAAATGGGGAGCTGATGCAAATGCTTGTGCGATACAATTAGATGATGTTAGTTTAATTAATAACGCACCAGAAAATACTGCAGTAGAGCTACAGTATGCTTGCAACGATCAAAAAACCCAGCTTATAGACAATGTTTATAAAGATGTAACAAAACATCAATTTAAATTTAGAATAAAAAGTAATAACAGTTGGAATGATTGGGTACTTGAAAATCAAACACAAAGTAATTTAATAGATATTTCTGAAAATATAGAAAATGCGACTCACGTAAGATATAGGTTTAGAGTATTGTGTGATGGAGCTTGGTCCTTGTGGTCGGTACCAAAAACAACTGCTATACCACAATGTAAGTTGGGGCTGGTAAATAGCACTTTACCAATTGAAGTTGTTCCAAATCCATTTAGCAACAGGTTTAATATAAAAATTAGCAATAATCAATTTAAAGCACAAAAAGCCAGAATAGAATTAACCAACCTCATAGGTAAAATTATTTACACAAACATGGTTGATTTAAATGAAGGAGAAAACCGCTTTAATGTAGAACCCAATTCAGCAATAAGTGCTGGTATATATTTAGTAAATATTGAATTAGATAATGGCACTACCCAAACCATAAAACTCTTAAAAAAATAGTAGACTCTTACTAAATAAACACCAAAAAAAACACCCAATTTTTTCTTTTAACAATTTCTGCTTTTATAAAAATAACCAAGTTTAAAGGCTAATTTCTTTAATACAGGAAAGCTATGCCTTGAAAGGAAAAGTGGAATCTCAATTTTTTAAAAATTAAAAAATGAAAAATATAATAATATTTATTTCTTTACTAATAACATTTCAGTTACATATAAAAACCTTTGCATCTGAATCGAGTGTTTTCTCTTTTAACGCAGATGTAAAAGAAGGTTTTATAGGAACATTTGAAGACAAATCTTTAGACAACCCCTCCGACAATGTTTTCACAATTGAATTACTTAATGAACCCATATCAACCAGCGAAGTTTGGCTTAGCTATGAGTTATTTGGTGTAAGTGATCATAATTCTGTTTCAAGAAGTATCAATAATCAAATGTCCGTTGGAGGTCAATTCGTATCTATAGATAAAAGTGAATGGAGTTCACAAAAAGAACAAGTCAATCCTAAATGGTTAAAAAAAGGACAGAATATCGTCCGCTTTTCAATACCTAATGATGCAAAATACAATTATAAAATTCGCAATTTAAAGGTAGAGATCGAAAATAAAACTTCTAATGAGCGGGCAATTATTACCAACCTTGCAAGCCAACAAACTTGCAATAACAAAAGTACTTATGTAAAAGGCTTTGTTAAAGGAACAGGTGCTGAAAAAGCAAAACTATTTGTAAACGACAAAAATATTGAAACCTACTTTACTGAATTTGAAGCACTCGTTAACTTAAAAAATCTAAGTAATGAACAAACCGTTCATTTAAAGGCAATTTTTGAAGATGGTGAAACAATTGAGAAAGAAATAACATTAACCAGCTATATAATGGCTGATATTTCAAATGAAATAAAAGAACCATATAGTTCCCATTTATTAACCCAGTTTATTCCTGGCAGACTGTTTCAATCTAATTTAGATGAAGTACAATTAGCTATTAATCCGGATGCACTAAACAACCAAACAAATATTTCAATTTCTGCTTTAAGAGGTGTAGATATGCCACCTTTAGATGCAGGCATGGTAAACGTTACAAAAAACGAAGCAGGCTATCGCTTTTTACCACATGGTACTCAATTTAACAATGCAGCCAATTTAAGCTTAGCCTATGATGAAAAAAAAATTCCACAAGGCTACACGGCAAAGGATATCAGAACCTACTTTTTTGATGAAGTAAGCAAGCATTGGAAAGCCTTACCAACCGATACCATTGAATATGAGTCAGGTATGATCGTTTCAAAAACCACCCACTTTACCGATATGATTAATGCAGTAATTCAAGTGCCCGAATCACCAGAAACTGGCGCACACACGCCTACTTCAATTAAAGATATTAAAGCAGCAGACCCATCGGCCAACATTAATGTAATACAACCACCAAGTGCCAACAATATGGGTAATGCCAATTTGGGTTATCCTATTGTAGTGCCACCAGGCCGCCAAGGTATGCAACCACAGTTAGGCATTCAATACAACAGCGGTGGCGGCAACGGCTGGTTAGGTTTAGGTTGGGATTTAAGCATTCCACAAGTAAGCATTGATACCCGCTGGGGTGTGCCGCGCTACGATGCAGATAATGAAACTGAAACTTATATGTTAAATGGCCAACAATTAACACCCTTAGCACACAGGGGCGAATTGGTTGCAAGAACGGCTGATAAGCAATTTTACCCAAGAGTAGAAGGTTCTTTTAATAAAATTATAAGAAAAGGAAACGACCCAGCCAGCTATTGGTGGGAAATTACAGACAAGAGCGGTACAGTTTATTCTTATGGTGGAACTGCAAGCGGAGGTATTGATGAAGGTGCTGTTTTAAGAACAGATGGAGCTACAGTTACCGATAACATAGCGAATTGGGCTTTAGTTGAAGTTAGAGATTTAAATGGAAACTTTGTTAGATACCATTGTACCAAGCAGCAAGATACTGGTGTAGTTGGTGGTTCTGTACAAGGTTATAATACTTATGTAGATAAAATTACCTATACTGGAAATGGTATTGCAGAAGGAGATTATGAGGTGTTGTTTGTAAGAGATAGAGATAAAAACGAAGCAAAAAGAATTGATGTTAGTATTGATGCAAGGTTAGGTTTTAAAAGAGTTACTGCCGATTTATTACGAGAAATAAAAGTGAATTACAACAACCAACCTGTTAGAAGTTATGAGTTAAGTTATATAACAGGAGCTTTTGAAAAAACGTTGTTAGAAAAAATTACTGAGTTTGATTCTCAAGGAAATTATTTTAATGAACATACATTTGATTATTACGATGATGCATATACATTTGATGATATTAATAATGTTAATATACTTACACCTTTAGGCGCCGAAGAAAAATGGGAGACCCAAGACGATCAATTAGGCGGAGTTTTAATTTCAGGAAACGGAATTAACAAATTTAACAACCCAAGCGTATTAGGAACGAATACCTCAACTGGTTGGGGAATTGCTGGTGCAATAACTGTTGGTTTAGGTTTTAAAGTATGGTCTAAATTAGCTTCTGCGGGTGGTAATTTAGGCTTTGATTCTTCAAATAATAAGGGTTTGCTTGCTTTGGTTGATATTGACGGAGATGGTTTACCGGATAAAATATTTGAAAAAAATGGCGCATTAAGGTATAGGCCAAATAATGGAGATAAAACATTTGGTGATTACGTAAACATTACTGGAATTAATCAATTCAGCAAAGGGAAAAGCAACACATTTAAAAAAGGGCTTGAAGCTCACTTTGGCATATTTGCTGGATATACCAGAAGTAATACAAACAGCTTCAGCTCAATATATTTTAGTGATGTTAATGGGGATCTATTGGTTGATATTGTTAATGAAGGTATAGTATATTTCAATCATTTAAATAATGGCGTACCAACATTTGAAGTAAGCAGCGAAAATACAGATTGTACAGTTTGTGAGGCTGCAGAGATTGATGTAATAGAATTAGAAGATGATACAAATACATTAACAAGCCCATTACACGATGTGGTTAAAGTTTGGATAGCACCTTATGATGGAACAGTTAACATAAACGCCCCGGTTACATTAGGTGAAGATATTACAACTGAAGCAACTGCGGATGGTATTACTGCAACTGTTCAACACAATGAAAATGAACTTATTGAAAGAATTATTAATGCTAATGATTTCAATACACAATTAATTGATTTAAATAGAACAGTAACTGCCGGAGATAGAATATACTTTAGATTACATTCGAAAGATGATGGATTTAATGATGCAGTTTTTTGGAATCCGGTTATTACATACGAAAATTCTTATTGCTCCAATTGTAGTATTGAAATTGTAAACGAAAATATAATTTGTGATTCCAACCCAGAATTTTTTACGCTTGAATTTGCAGTTAATGGAATAAACGCCCCAGGCAGTCAGTATAGTGTACAAATCATAAATTCACGAAATGGTTCCGTAGTTTTTGATCAGAACTATAACTTTACAAACAATACTGTAAGTGTAAGCGATCTTTTACGCACAGGAACCGTAACTACTTATATTGTGGAAGTTTCTTCCGTAACAGATCCTAGCTGTAACTTTAGCTTTACTGTTGGGCCAATTGATTGTAATAATGTAAATAAAACTACAACATCAATTCAAAACAAAATTTCAAAAAAGAGTGTTCCTGGTTGTGCGTTAGATGCCAATAACATTCCGATACTCCAATTTAAATACGCTGATGATTTTATCCTTTCATCTAACAGACCAACAGGCTTACCGCTAAGCGGAACAATTGACATTACTGGTTTAATAACGAAAGGACTAACCTCAGATTTTATTGAAGGAATTATTACTAGAAATGATATTGAGATAGAAAGTTATTCTATGTTGCCTAATGCAACAAATACCACAACTAACAAAACTATTTCAGTAACAGAAGGCGATATTTTAACATTTCATTTACGTGCTAACAGTAATGTAGATTGGACAGAAGTTCAATGGAAACCTGAAATTACCTATACCGAAATTACTGACCTGGCAGCAAATGCAAATTTTGATGCTTCAATAATAAAATTAAAACCAACTGTTGAACATACGGTATTTAACAAAATAATTGAACCAGCAAACGCCTGGTATGCTCAAGAAACTGGGCCTATTACAATAACACCAACTAATACTGGGTCAGATTTTGTTTTAACCGTTAAAAAGCCTTTAGAGTTATTAACGAAAAGGATTAATACAAGTAGCAGTTTTACGCTACAAGTTGAAAAATTTGATAAGCTATATTTTGACTATCATTATATAGATGAAATTGACAATTCAAATGCAGGCGTAATTGTAGAACAAAACAGTATTCAATATACACCCAATGTTGGAGTTTATACCACTACAGAAAACTATTTAGAAGACATTACAAGTCAAAGCCAAACTCAAATTGATTCTGATTTAAAACTCTTAGGTAGCTTATACAGAAGCTGGGGGCAGTTTGCATACAATAGCAATGATGATACCAATGCAGATGGCACCGTAAATTCTATTGATGAAGGTGAAATTGTAGGAATTTTAGAAAACATTAATTCCCTTACAGAAGATAATATTGAATTAGATTTGGAAGGCTTAGAAAATTGCCCGGAGGATAATATTGTTTTAGAAGATTGTCTTTCAGAAATGGAAACAGCATTTAGTAATTGGGCAGGAAATCCATTGCTATCGGCTAAAGTAATTATGATGAATCCAAACTTTACAGATAATCGTTATGAAGGCCGAAGCCCGCTTACTTATGTTAAGGCCGATTCAATTCGTTCTTCCAGATTTGGCAATCCTAATATCAGTAACAGTCCGGTATTCACAAATTCAACTGCTCAGGGAGATCCTAATAAAAAAGGTGCAAAAGCCATTAAAACCTTAAGGGTAAATAAAAATAATAGTATTGCTATTAATGCAGCAAGTATATCATTTAACCACAGTTGGGGTAATACCGAGCAAGTGTATGATTACTTAGATATGAATGGAGATAGACATCCAGATATTGTTTCTTTTGTAGATGGTGAATTAAGCATACAATATACAACGCCTACTGGTGGCTTAGAAGCATTAGCAACGCCAATCAATATTAGCAATTTACAAAAATCAACCCATAACCAAACGGGTATTGGTATAGGTGGGGAATTTGCAACTTCATCCGATCAAAACTCTAACAATTCAACCCGTGGAGAAAATGCAGGAGACTCAGAAAAAAAGGCGAAAGGTACTGTTGGCTTTAGTGGAAACATGGGTACAAATTATGATAGTGTAGCGCACGATAATATGGATATTAATGGAGATGGTTTGCCCGATAGAGTGTATAGAGATGGGAAAGTAGAGCTAAACTTAGGCTATACATTTACTGATAAAGAATTTTGGGGAAGTGCTTTACCAAATATTTCTGAGTTTGAAATTAATACAGGTTCATCACAAAACGCAGGCATTGGGGGCAAATTAGGTATTAATAAAGGTAATGGTAGTTTTAAAGCTGGTGTAGGGCTTTCTACCAGTTCAAATAAAATTATTAAACAATTAGTTGATGTAAATGGTGATGGCTTATTAGATATTGTTGGTGTAAAAGATATAGCAAATGATTGTGATAATATTAATGGCGATTTTGAAGCATATACAGGAAATCTTACAGAAGGAAATGATTGGTTAAATAGTAATTTAGACAATTGGTGTGTTTCTCATGGTTCTCCAAGCTTAGGTACTGGTGTAGCTCCGTCAACAATAGGTATTTGGATGTGGGCTAAACCAAACAACAATAATAGTTATGGTGAAGGAGTATTTACTAATTATAATTTTGAGCAAGGAAAAACATATACTATATCATATTATACACATCTATACCAAAATACAGATGCTCAGTTTAAGGTTGAATTAGTAAACGATTTGGATTGTTATGGAACAGAAATAACAAATACAGCAATACCTGTTAAAAATGATAAGCAGAACATAATTACTCAAACCTTTGATAGAATAGGCAATTGGCAAAGAGTAGAACAAACCTTTACCGCAAATTCAAACTACGACCATTTATGGATGTACCCTTATTTAGATACAAATTTACCACAGGCAGAAATAACTATTGACAATGTTTGCATAAATGAACACGAAGAAGGTTTAGTGCGTTTAAACACGGGCAATGGTTTTAGTGATCAAACAATTCCGTGGGAAGGTTTAGAACAACTTAGCAAAGGCAAAAGCATTGGTGAATCTGTAAGTGGCGCAATTACCTTTGGTCCTACAATTTTTGGTATAAAGTGGTGCTTTAATCCATCAGGTGATATTTCTGCTGGTATTAGTAAAGAAAAATTACAAATACGTGATGTGGACGGTGATGGTTACCCAGATTATGTTTATACCAACCCAGCCAGCGAATCTGACAAATCATTTAAAGTAAAACGCTCTACAATTGGCAGAACTAATATGTTAAAGCAGGTTTTCCGACCACTTGGGGCTAATTTTGCTTTAGATTATGAACGTATTGGTAACACTTACGCTATGCCCAACTCAGTATGGGCTTTATCAAAAGTTTCAATTAATGATGGCTTTACTGGTGACGGTGCCGATAATATGCGCAACACTTTCGAATATGAAGATGGCTTTTACCACCGCTGTGAACGGGAGTTTTATGGCTTTAAAGAAGTTAAAACCTATCAACACAACACAGAAAGTAATAATGCAAAATACCGGTCAGTAGTACAAACATTCATCAACAACACAACAACCGATTTTACCGACTTAAATGACATCTATCATTTAAAAGGAATGTTAGCATCAGAAATAATGCAAGATGCAGCCGATAACTTGTATACCGAAACCTCAAACAATTTCGGTTTAAACACAACTGTTGAGCCGGGTTCACTTTTCCCAATTGTAACTGAAACACGTAGTGATTTTTATGAAGGTGGAGCAACGGCACAAAAATTTACTACAGCTACTTTTGCTTATGATGATTTTGGGAATGTTATCAATTACACCAGTACTGGCGACAACTTAGAGGCTATAAGCTCAACTATTCAATATCACGAAGTATTAGGCAATTATATTGTAGGTACACCGAGTAGTATAGTTGTTACTGATGCAAACACAAATACATTAAGGCAACGCGAAACCACTATTGATGGTAATGGTAATGTAACCCAAATAAGGCAGTTTCTGGAAGATGGAAGTATGGCTAAGCACGATATGACATATTTAGCCAATGGTAATCTCAGGCGAATTACCCGACCGGTAAATGCAACAGGTCAGCGCATGTTTTTTGATTATACTTACGACAATGCAGTTCAAACTTACGTTACAGGAGTAAGCGATACTTATGGTTATTCATCAAGTAATGCTTATGATTTCCGTTTTGGGCAAATGCTTACTTCAACTGATATTAATGGTAATATTATTAGCTATACTGTAGATGATGCAGGAAGAATTTCTGAAATAAGAGGTCCTTTTGAACAAACAACCACTAAGCCAACAATTAGGTTTGATTATTTTCCAGATGCAAACATACCTTATGCCAGCACCAAACATTTCGACCCATCACATCCAGCCAACGATTTGGAAACCGTAACTTTTATGGACGGTTTAATGCGGCCTGTACAAGTTAAAAAGGATGCTCACGTGCACGGTAAGTACCATGTTGATCTTGAAAAAATGATTGTTTCTGGTAAAATTATATACGATGCTTTTGGCAGAACGATAGAAACTTACTACCCAGTAACAGAAGATGTTGGAACAGCAGCCGTTTTTAATACTAATATTGATACTGAAAACCCAACACAAACCACTTATGATGTGTTAGACAGGCCATTGAGCATTACTTTACCAGATGCCAGTACTATTACAAACCAATATGGTTTTGGTAATGATAGAAATGGGACTCAACAATTTCAAACGCAAATAATTGATGCTAACGGAATCAAAAAGAAACAATTTACCAATTCAAGAGGGTTAACTACGGCTACTTGGGAGCAGTTAAGTCAAGCAACAAACAATCAAAACCCTTGGCTATGGACAAGCTACATTTATAACCCAATAAACGAGTTGATGAGTGTTATGGATGATCCCGGAGATGAAATTACCTACCAGTATGATTGGTTTGGAAGAAGGTTGGAAATGGACCACCCTGATGGTGGAATTACTTCTTTTGAATATGACTTAACAGGTAATGTTACCAATAAGGTTACCGCTAATTTAGAGGCGATAAATCAATCAATAGACTACACTTACGACTTTGAGCGATTAACCAATATTGCATACCCACAGAATCCACAAAATGATGTGAGTTACACCTATGGCGGCCCACAAGCTGTTGATAATAGACGTGGCCGTATAATGTTACAAACTGATGCTACTGGTGAACAACGTTTTGCTTATAACGAATTAGGTGCCTTAACATTTAACAAAAGAGATGTTAATGTAGATGGCACCACCATTAGCATGACTATCAATTGGGAATACGATACCTGGAATCGTTTAACCAAACTAACCTATCCTGATGGAGAAGAACTAAATTATAACTACAATTTAGGTGGCATGCTACAAAGTATGAGCAGCATTTTAAACGGTAATACACAACATTACGTAAAGCAATTAGGCTACGATAAGTTTGAGCAAAACATTTATGTAAAATACGGCAACAATACCGAAACCACTTATACTTATGATGCACAAAGAAGATGGTTAGATAAGATAAATGCTTCTACTTCAAGTGGAACTGAGTTTATGAAAAATGATTACGTGTATGATAATGTTGGCAATATTAACCAAATTACCAATAGTGCACCAGCACAAAGCAACATTGGTGGCAGTACCAGTTACAGCTTTAATTATGATGACATGTACCGCTTAACTAGTGCAAATGGAACGCATTTAGGCGCAGGTGGTGTAGTAAATGAATATCAATTAACCATGGGCTACAACAATGCACACGCTATTACCAGCAAAAACCAAAGGCATACCAAAGGTGGCAATGTAGTTGATGCAACCAGTTATAACTTTGATTATGGATACAACGGATCACAACCACACGCGCCAACAAATTTAACCTCAAACGATAGTGCTGATGACGATCGCCAATACACTTACGATGCCAATGGCAACCAACTAAGTTTTTCAGCGAGCGGCTGCGAATTTAGAGCCTATAGTTGGGATGAAGAAAACCGCCTAATGCTGGTAACTGATGACGACGAAGAGCATTTTTATACCTACGATGCCAATGGTGACCGTATAATTAAAAATACGCAACCATTAGTAGCACCAACTAGCCCACCGGCACCAGGCAGTTTAGCCGCTTTGCAAAACTATACGGTTTACATGAACCCGTATGTAGTAGTTAGAAATGGAGCAGTAACTAAACATTTTTATACCGAAGGCAGAAGAATATGTAGCAAGCTTTCTGGAGACTATGATGTTACTAATGGTAGCATTAACGAACCTGTAAATGCACTAAGCTATTACTTCCACCCCGACCATTTGGGTAATTCTTCTTATATTAGCGACGCATCAGGGGAAGTGAGCCAACATATGGAGTATTTCCCTTTTGGTGAAGTGTTCATTGAAGAGCAAAACAATACTTACAATACACCATACTTGTTTAACGGCAAAGAGTTAGATGATAAAACAGGTTTGTATTATTATGGTGCAAGGTATTATGATCCGGTATTGAGTAATTGGTTGAGTGTGGATGCCTTAGCTGACACTTATATGGGATGGTCTCCTTACAACTATACCTTAAACAATCCAGTAAAATATGTTGATCCAGATGGTAATATAGTTGGAACAATAATTGGGGCAGTTGTTGGAGGTGTTAGAGCACATAGAAGAGGCGAAAGTGTTTGGAAAGGAGCTGGTAAAGGAGCATTGGCAGGAGCCGCCGCAGACCTTCTTGTAGCAGGAACAATTGCTACAGGGGGAGCTTTAGGAGTCGGGGCTTTAGCTACAGGTATGGCTGCTGGTGCAGTTGGAGGAGCCTCTTTTAGTGCTGCTGATCAATTATTAGACAAAGGTTCAATTGACGCTAAAGAAGTTGCCTTGTCAGGTGCTTTTGGTCTTGGTTTAGGTTATGTTGGAGCAAGAATAGGGCCTAAGATTGCTAACCTTTTTAAAAGACCAAAAGGTAGTATTCAAGTTGGAAAACTAAAAGGCCAAAATCACTTAGATGACCTAAAACCACTTGATGAACTTGATCAGATTACACTTTATAGAGGTACTACAGGCAATGAAAATAAAGGACTATCATTATTTGTAACTGATAATGTAAAAGTTGCAGAGTCCTACATAAAAAATGGCGGTAAGGTGATTGAAGGTAAATTCTCTAAAGTACAACTCCAGTTGCTGGAATGGTCAGGACAAGTTTTTCAGAAAACTGGAAAGCATGGATCAACAGGCAATACTGTTAAGGAATATCAGTTTGTTGGGAAAGAATTGAAAAATGCGGTTTTAGAATTAATGAAATAAATAAAATGGGATATTGTTGTGAAGATTTTCAATGGGGATATACAACTTCTAATATTATGGGGCTAAACATTAGAGTTGTAAAATTGAAAAATGACTATAAAAATAGAGCCTTTTTTATCACTGAAGGATTTTACGAAAAATCGACGAATGTTAAAAACATAATGATAAAGTATTGCCCTTTTTGTGGAATAGAATTAACTGAATTTTACAAAAAATTTCACAACATGGAAAATTCAACTGTAGAAGACTTCATGAAATTTTAAAGTATCCCCACGCTATCCGTAGCTTAACCAAACTGGTTATTTTTTTTTCACCAGACAACGGATAAATAAAAACCAAAACCAGCTTAAGCCAAGAACTTAAGCTGGTTTTTTATATAATAGTCTGTAAGATTTTGGCGAAACCAACATTTTGGCGTTTTCGAATATCGCCACTACTCGTGCCACGACTGAAGGTTTCGCAAACAAGTCGTGGCACGAGTTTTTTTAAACTAACCGCAGCTTGTGAAACCAACAATTTGGTGTTTTCGAATATTATTCACCCAAATGATCTTCAAAATTCATTCGTTCGTGCAAAACTCTAACAACTAAACAATCTTCAGAACTCTTGCCTTCTCATAAAATAAAATGCCGATAAAACCCGTCATTCTGAAACATGTGCTGAACTTGATTCAGTATCTCAGAGTTTGCGGAAATTTGAGGTTCAGAATCTGCCGTTTAATAATAAAGCATCTTACTAACTAATAAACAAGATTCTGAGCATTTATTCCGCAGGCTCCATAAATCTCAGAATGACGGAAGACAAGTAGTCTTGTACAAATGTTGTATTTTTATTTTACGAAGATAAGTGCTGTAAGTGTTGATTTTTGGTGCTAAAGCCAGGAGTTTTGTCGTTACAGAAATTTCAGAAGGACGCAAGGGAAGTGGCTTTGTTCAAAATATGGCATTTCTTATTTATTACGATTACTCGTGCCACGACTGAAGGCTTAGCTAATAAGTCGTGGCACGAGTTTGTTTAAACTAACCGCAGCTTGTGAAACCAACAATTTGGCGTTTTCGGATATTTATTCGTCCAAATGATCTTCAAAATTCATTCGTTCGTGCAAAACTCTAACAACTATACAATCTTTATTATCTACCCTGTAAAAAATTAAATGTTTGTTAATGTGAGATTTTCTATAAAGTAGCTTGCTAAAAGGATAAGCTTTGCCAATGTTAGGGTTTTCTGTAATTATAGTCATCCAATCAAACAACTCATCCTGGTATTTTTCTGCTTGATGAATTCCCCAATTGGCAAAAGTATAATTGTAAATTTCCTCTAAATCATTAACTGCTTGTGGAGTCAATTTTAATTTAAGCATTAATATTTAGTTGCTTTCTCATTTTTTGTTTAAACTTTTCACTATCAAAAGCAATCGGTTTTCCACTTTCTTCTCCAACAATTAAGGCTTTATTAATAGCCTCAATTTTTTGTTTTTCTATTTCTAACAATCTTAACCCGCTTCTAAGTACTTCACTTGCGGAAGCATATCTGCCCGACTTTAATTCTGACTGAATAAATTGGTCAAAATGATCGCCAAGAATAATTGATGTATTTTTTGACATAGATTTTTTTTTATTGAAATCAAATATACCATTTTCTGGTATTAGTGGCAAATTGATAAAAGCCTATTACGATTACTCGTGCCACGACTGAAGGCTAAGCTATCAAGTTGTGGCACGAGTTTGTTTTATTGTTTATCTCTTGTTAGTTTGTAGCCCAAAGGTTGGCCAACTAACCCCGATTGTAATGGAAAGCCCACAGCTGCAGCATGGCTTTTGTGGGCAGGACTTGCAATGAAAAGCGGGACCGCAGCAATTGTAAGCTTTAAGGTTTCGTTTCAAAAAAAGTAGATTGTACGTTCCATCAGAGTCTCTCGAAAGAAGACGTTCATCACTAAGAGAATTTATTTATCTTTGTATAAAAAACAATTTTATACCTATATGGAAGGAGCTATTTTACATACAAACTCTAATAAAGACCTTGACTTAATTTTGCAATTGGCAGAAAAATTGGGTATTTCATCAAAAAAACTAAGCAAAAAAGAAATGGAAGATTGGGGATTAGCTAATGCTATTACAAAAGGAAAAACTAACGAATATGTTGATACAGAAAGTTTTTTGACAGAACTCCAGAATGATAGTTAAAATCGACAAATCTTTTCAAAAAGATGTTAGAAAGTTAAGCCATTCAACACTAAACAAAAAATTGCAATGGTTATTCAACAAATTAAAAACGCTTCCTCTATTTCCGAAATTAAGAATTTAAAAAAGCTCAGCATTTCACAAAACGCTTTTAGAATTAGAATTGGTCATTATCGCTTAGGTATAATTATTGTTGATGCTGAAGTTACATTTATAAGATGTTTGCATAGAAAGGAAATTTATAAGTTTTTTCCAAAATAAGGTTTTGTGATTTTTATGGAAATCAGGGCAACTGTACTTCTACCAACAAACTCAGCAAACATAAAAACGCCGGATTAATAATGGGTATTAAAACTTCTTCATAATTCTTACTGCAAAATGTAGTTTTATTTTTGCTGCTTTCAAAACTTGGTTAGTTGCCCTAAGGTTGGCCAACTAACCCCGATTGTAATGGAAAGCCCACAGCTGCAGCACGGCTTTTGTGCGCAAGCAAGCGAGGACTTGCAATGAAAAGCGGGACCGCGATAATTGTGGGCTTTAAGGTTTCGTTTCAAACTTACCCCAAGCTGTCCGTAGTTTATCCGAATGTGCTCTCCGTTCGTCTCCAAACAACGGATAAATAAAAACCTAAACCAGCTTAGGCAAAACTTAAACTGGTTTTCTAACATTAAACTAAAGCTTTAAATACCAACACCCTTTCACAAAAAAGCCCAACCTACCAACTCAATTTGAAAAGCTGTCTACCGCTGGCGGGAGATTGAAAAAGAGGGTGGACGAAACACTATCGGGCGAATGAAAAGCGGGTGGACGAAACACAAACACGCGAATGAAAAAGAGCGTAAAAAAAATAAATCTCGCTACCAAACAAAACAGATGCTGCCTGAATTAAAATGCTATAGCAAAATCACTTTGGCATAATTTTAGCAACTTTAAAAACTTTTACCACAAAATTATAATAAAATGAAACAACTTTTTTTTAGCACTACGCTAGTAGTATTACTATGTACCCAATTTATATCTGCTCAATGCCCGCAAGGAGATGTCACCTTATCTAACCAGCAGGAAGTAGATCAATTTATAATTGATTATCCTAACTGTACTAAATTTCAATCTTTCAATACGTTAACAATAGAGGGGAATTCTATTACCAACTTAAATGGCTTAAGTAATTTAACCGCTATTGTTAATTTAACTGTTTCCCAAACTGGTTTAACCGACTTATCAGGGCTTCAAAATATTACAAAAATACTATCATTAGACATTACAGCAAATAGTGCTTTAACCAGCCTAAGAGGCCTTGAAAATATTACTGAAGTTTTTGATTTTATTATTGGAGGCAACCCATCTTTAATCAACTTTACTGGTCTTGAAAATTTAGAATATGTAGGTGGAATGTTTCTTATAAGTGATAATAATGCTTTAGTAAACTTAACTGGCTTAAATAAACTTGAAAACATTAGTGAGGAATTTATAGTTTCTAATAATGATAAACTGGAAAATTTTGTGGGCTTAGAAAAACTTATTCGCATTGGCTATCAACTGGAAATTATGGAGAACCCATCTTTACAAAATTTAAACGGTTTAGAGCGTTTAGAAGTTATTGATGGGTTTTTATTAATAGAATATAATGAAAGTTTGCAAAGTGTTGATGCGCTTAACCAGCTAAAATCAATTTCAAATTATGTGCAAATTGAAAGGAATAAATTGTTGAATCAATGCAGTATACTTTGTAACTTTATAAATAATCCGGAAGCCTATTATTTATATGAATTTAATATTGACAATAATGGTACAGGTTGCTCTGCTAGTGATGTAATACTTCAAAGTTGTTTTGATGAATGCCCACCAGAAGATGTTACTTTATTAAACCAGCAGGAAGTTGACCAATTTATTATAGATTACCCAAATTGCAGATTGCTAAATAGAAAGAATAACCAAACTTTAACGGTAAGAGGTAATTCAATAACTAACTTGCAAGGTTTAAGTAACTTGGTTTATATTAGTGGGAATTTGCAAATTGAGGAAACAAGTTTGACTAATCTTTCTGACTTAAGCAATTTAAACAAACTAGGGAGTTCATTACACATTACCAGCAACAATGCTTTAGTAAATTTTGAAGGTTTAGAAGGTATTACCCAAATAATAAATGATGTAGAAATTCGGACTAATAATGCGCTTGTAAATTTTGAAGGTTTATATAATTTAAAAGAAATTTCTGGATTATTTATAGTTGATGCTAACTCTTCATTAATAGATTTTACCGGCCTGCCAGACCTTAGAAGAGTTGGTACCATATTTAAAGTGGTTAATAATAACAACTTACTAAATTTTACTGGTATAAATTACTTTACCAACGTTTATGCAGGCGATTTTGTAATAAAAAATAATGCATCATTAACAAGTTTAGATGGCTTAAATAGGCTTGATGCTGTTAATGGTTATTTAACAATAGAAATGAATGATGAGTTGCAAAATATTGAGGCTTTACAAAACCTAAGCTTTATAAAAAGTGGGGTGCAAATAAAAAACAACAATCAACTTAGCGAATGTGATGTACTTTGTAATATAATAATTAACCCACGTAATTATATAGAAGTTGGCTTTAATAATTTAATAGAAGCAAATAATATCAACTGTAATACCCAATACGAAGTTTCACAAAATTGCTATGCTCAATGCCCAGATGGCGATGTTGTTTTATCAAATCAACAACAGGTAGATCAATTTATAATTGATTACCCCAATTGCTCAATGTTGCAAGGCAGCCTTATAGTAAAAAGCAACGCTATTACAAATTTAGGCGGTTTAAGAAACTTATCTATTGTTAATAATTTAAATATTATAGAAACCGAAATACTACATATATCTCAATTACGAAAAATAGAACGTATAAATGGTTCCTTAAAAATCTCATCAAACCCAAAGCTGAATGATATTGTAGGTCTGGAAAATTTAACAGATGTTGGCCTGGATGTTATTATTGAATATAATGATGCTTTAAGAAACCTAAGTGGGCTACAAAAATTAACTTTTACTGGTGCAGACTTAAATATTACAGGCAATAATGCATTAATTGATTTACAAGGTTTGAATAACCTTAATGTGGTAGGTGAAGATTTAATTATTGCAGAAAATATAAATTTGGAAACTTTAACTGGTTTAGAAAGCTTGATTAGGGTAAACGATATGCTTTTGATAAGCGATAATAACTCGTTGCTAAGTATAGATGCTATGGAAAACCTTAATCAAGTAGGATATAGTACAAATATTTTATACAATGAAAATTTAAGCGAATGTAATGTGCTTTGTAATTTGCATGATTATATTGATTTTATAGAAGTTGGAGATAACAATATTAATTGTAATAGAACAGCTGAAATTTTTCAAAATTGCTATACAATAGAATGTACAGACATCATTAAAACAGATATTTCTGTTTTATTTAATATGAATTTAGAATATAAAGCCCAGGATTTCATTGAATTAGAAAATGGATTTGAAGTAGAACAGGGCGCCGAATTTTTTGCTGAAATTGGTAGTTGCAATTAATTCCTTAATTTGTATAATCTCTACTGGCGAAAACGTGATGACAGGATTACTTGTGCCATATAAATAAAATAAGTTTGCAACTTGCTAAATAGCTAAAAACCAAAACCAGCTTAAGCCAAAAATTTAAGCTGGTTTTTTACAAAAAAGCACATCAAAAAAATAAAAACAGACTTTCCAAATCCCTCCCAATTTACAAAACAACAAAATCAAAACATCTTCTTATCTTACCATCTTACAACAAACATTATAAAAAATGAATTTAAAAGTAGGCTTACTC
>ENA-ORXT01002930-ORXT01002930.1-marine-metagenome-genome-assembly--contig:-NODE-2930-length-19569-cov-9.216653_pt1 | contig 19569 bp, 13 predicted proteins | sample MGYA00237868_ERZ511482 | MGnify/ENA metagenome assembly ERZ511482
CGGCGGTTTTGGCGGTGGGAGGGGGTGGTGCCGTTTTTTTGCGCCGCGCCGCGCGCGGCGGCCTCCGCGCGCGGCTGCCTCCGCCGTGGCGCGGGCCGCCGCTGCTGCCGTGGCACGCGGCCAGAGTAGCGGCTGTGGCGGTGCAGCTGGGGGCGGCGCGGCTGCTTTTGTGCGCCCGGTCGCGAAGCGCCCAATGGCGACAGCTGCTCCTGCCTCCCGTGGGCACGAGCGCACCGGACGTGACCGCGCTGCGGGGGAAGACTGGGAGGTTATTGCGCGCCGCGCCGGGCGCCGTGCGGCGGCGCTGGCGCTCGCGCCGTCCCTAGACTCCCTGTTGCCGCTGCAGATGCCGCAGTCCTCCTCGCGCCGTCCCACCATCTCTTCCGTCCTTCGGCCGTCGCCACTGCGAAGGATTCCCCCGAGCTGCCGCCACCGTCGCTGCCATTGTATCGCAGCGCTACTTTCTCTCCCCCTTCCGTTGCTGATCAGTTCCGCCGTCCGCTGCCACATTGTTTTCTGCACCGTGCGACGGCGGCTGTGCCATATCGAGGATCTATGCGACGCCTCCTTCCTTCCCGCTGTTGTGTTCCTTGAATGCCGTGGCTGGTTATCTATATCCCCTTCCGTTGCACAAAAGTATAGAAGTATGAGCCACACCGGTTACCCTGTCATGCGTATGAGAGGAGGAGCGGGTCAACTTGGTAGAGAGAGTCTGGCATGATCAGCGTACGTCCGATGAGAGACTAGAAAAGGGACTGGATACGAGGCACACAACTGTTTACTCGCCTACTACTGCCAGCCACCAAGGAACAACCAGGATGCGCAGAAGAGTTGATAGAACAGGGTGTAAGATGCATTAAATGACAGGAAAGAAAACACGAAGAAAGAAGCGCACACAATACCCTAGACCTCATCTTCATCCTCCGAGGCCTCCCCGCCAGAGTATACAGCACCCTGAGAGTCCGAGGACTCCTGGCCGAGCACGTTGGCGCCGAAAAAAACAGCCCTAGCCTTTCTTGCATGACCATTGTCTTGCACGATAGCTCTATCAGAGACGGTTGGGTCCTCCAGGGCGACAACAACTCCGAGACCCCTAAGAGTGCTGCGAAGAACGGCACGGACAGCAGCCTGCCCAGACACTACACCATCGGCGCCGAGTTGGTCGAGACCCTCACCACCAGCATCGTCGGTGCGGAGCAGTTGATCGCCTCCCTCCACACCTTGCCCTTCCCGTCTTTGCTCAGCCACCCCGCCGTCAACTTTGTGCGCGGCGCCTTGCTCACCCCTTCCGACGTTCTCTGCGACAGCAGCACGTCCGTCAGCTGCCGGCTGAGGTCTACCAGCAGCGGCATCCGCAGCTCGTGCGGCCGCGAAGCCGGCAGCGTGACCAAGACCGCCACAGACGACACCTACAGCCGCTCGGGCGCTGCGTTGGCCGACCTCCGCAGCCTTGACCAACACAGCTTCTGTAACAGCGGCTTGTATCGTTGCTTGAACGGGGAAGAGGGCGGCGCACTGACCAGCCGCTGCGGCGGCGGCCTCTCCGGCAGCCGCGCCGGCGTCTCTGACGCCTGCCTCGAGCGCAACGTGGTATGTCGCCTGCACAGCCGCCAGCCCGGCAGCTCGGCCGAACACGTGACCGGCTGCTTGGCCGGCGGCTAGACCTGCCTCCTGCGCCGCCGAGTCAACAGCTTGCGCGACTACCACTGGCAGTGCATCGGCAACAGCCACATGCACAGGGTGGAGAGGGGCAACTGGTGCGGCAGCGGTAACCTCGGCGGCAGCGTCAGCAAGCCCGACTTGCTGCCCGCCGCCTCCGCGCCGACCACCGCCGTCATTGTCGTCGCCGTCATCTCCACCATCCGCTGCATCCACGGCTTCAGCAGCAGCAGCGGCCTGCTGCAAGCCAGCTGCGCACGTGCAGCACCGCCGGTCGCAGTAGTCCTGCACGTGGGAGTGAAAGAAGGCGCACATTTGCCGGTGGCTTGTCTCTTTTCGCAACTCCCGCCTCATCTTGACGCGCAAATTGATCGTCGCCGCCAGGAGCCGCATCTGGATGATGAAGTGGTCCTGGCGCAGGTGCGCGAGGTGCGTCTTGTACGCCTTATTGATAGAGTGGCGGCTCTCTGCACAGGCGGTACTGTGCCTTACCGAACGCGACGGGTACGCGTCGGCGTCGAAGATGCGCGAGCACTTGTGCTGGTGCTTGACGTTGTGGGGGCGGTCCAGGCTGCACGCCATGGACGACTCGTTCACCAGCCACGGCACGCGGCGCGCCGCGTTACGGGCGAGCTGACAGGCCGTGTCAAAATACACTACCTTTGGAAGCAGGGGGAAACGCTGCACCAGCGACGCGAGCACGTGCGATGGCGATTCGGCTTTGTCCAGGAAGTCATAGCCGATGAGCAGACCGCACAGGCACAAGAAGTTTTCGATGCCCGGCATGAACGTCTCCGACGTCAGCCACTTGTGTCGGCAGTCGTCCTCGCCGAGCTCCTTGGCCGCCATGGCGCGGAGCGTCTCCCGGTCCGCGCCGACCTTGGATGCCCGAGCGGCGTTGACCGCGTCGGCCTTGCCGTCAGTAATGAATGCCCGGACAGGCTCCAAGTCAGGCCAGACCTGGCCGCTGCGCACTTCTTCCACCTGCGCGTCGGCACGTGCCAACGAGTGGGCGGTGCAGCCGAGGCGCCGAGACGCAGGGGGCGGACCGGGTCGGTCGGCCACGTGCGCCGCCAGTTTGGCAGGAGACGCCTCCCTCCACTGGCTTTCGAACTCGGTGGAGGAGGGGGGGGCGCGCCGCCGCCACTCCGACTCCCAAAGCGCGTCGACGTCACACGCGTAAAGAAGAAGCTCCGCGATGGCCCGCGTCACGAGCGGCTCCGTGTCGGCACCCATACCAACGAGCCGAAGAAAGGGCCACAAGATGCCCACCGACTCTACCGCTACGGCAAAGCGCCGCCAGTCCTCCACTTGCTGAGCCCGAACCATTTTGACCGCCAGCGCCCGAATGCGCACCCGGTCGAGACCCGCCAATGCCCCCAGAAGAGGCTGGCCCAAGAAGGTCGACAAAAACCGTCGAACGGTCCGCCACCGCTCCCGCATTTCAACGGCGGGCAGCCCCGTGCCGACTGCATCGGCCATAGGCAGCGCGACGGGGAAGGCACCAACGAGCGGTGCGGCGGGCTCGCCACCGACGCCTCCAGCCACAGATGTGGGGACGCCGGCCGCAAAGGGGGCGGAAAAAGCCGCTTGGGTGGCGTCGACATCGAACCCTCGGCCGCCAACTGAGTCGCTCGTCCCGGCCGCCTCGGCGTCGCCGTCGTTGTCGCCGTCGACGTTCGCCCCGTCCTCGGTGGCCGGCGGCGGGTCCTGGTCCGTCAACGAGAGAGAGAAAAAAGAAAAGAAGAGAAGACTGGCCGCCCACTGCAAAGTCATTGGGCTGGCGACGACAACTCCCGGCCCGCGCGGCGCGGGGGTGTCCGCCATGGAAGAGCCAAGATCCCTCAAGGCTGAAAACTCAGTCTTGGACAGCCGCACTGCCTCCATCCGCTCCGATGTCAGCGCCTTGCGGATCGCGGCGCGGAGGGACGCCACCGGCAGCACCGAGGCAAAGTTCGTGTCGATGGGTACGACCCGGACGTCCTCCGTCACACGGAAAAGTGGCTGAGACTGGCTCCGCAGGATTGAGAGCACCTCCCCGTCGGCAATAACCGCCCAGTACGGGCGGTCGCCGTCAACCTTGCACTTCGTGCAACGGAAGAGGGAGGCTGGAACGATCAGCGTCCGTGCGTAGCGGTGCACCGCGGCGATGACCGTCTGGCGCGCCAGCACCGACGAGGCGCCGGAAAGGGACTTGGACACTTCCAGCAAAAAGCATAGCACCGCTGCGGCAGAGGAGAGCGTGCTGTGCCCCGTAAAAACCATCTGCGTGATCACGTCCATGAAGGTGCGCGTGAACACCGTCTTGGTGGTTGAGGCAAAGAGGGACTCGCTGGCGCCGTCGTACGGCACAAGCTCGCCACACGCGCAAGTCCATCGTCGCACGGTCACTGCCACGCGGCCGCGTAGCGTGTGTAGCGTGGCCCCTGCGTTCTTGACCTCCAAGCCATTGTACGCTCCACCGCACTTGAAGCAGACCGCCTCGCACAATACATTGGGAAAGACCGTCGGCTCACCCGTCGCCCTACCAGCAGCGGCCAGCTCATCCCACAGCAGGCAGTCGGACACCTCCCCCGTACACGGGAGGAAGTTCCGAGAGCTCCTTCAACGAACCTCGTCCGCGAACGCAGCGTCTGCAGCCGCGTCGGGCGGCACGGCCGGCGCGGACGCTCGCTCCGCCGCCGCCTCCGGTAGGTGAACGTCTCTAAAGGGGTCGTTAAAGTTGCCGCCCATCTCGTTAGCGGCCTGGGTTGTGGCACGTAACTCCGTGCACCACTCGGTCACGGCCGCTGCGTGCGGGCACCACCAGTGGTCCTTGGCGCAGCTCAGCTGCGTGCACGCAGCGCGCATCTGCTGGCGCTTCTTTGACCGGCTCTTGCCCATTCGGGGGCGGATGACAACCACCGCCCACGCGCCGCCGGACTGCACCGCAAACACGCCGCGATTCTTGGACGTCTTGGTCGCAAAATGTGCGGTGTAGTCGGTCACCGTCGCCCCGGCCCCATTGTCGAGATGTGGGAAGCGGTCAAGGAACTCTGCGGCGGTCTCCAAGCCGGCCGCCGCCGTCAGTGTCACCACGGACGCCTTGAGTGCACGGGCATGACAGCAGGTCGACGACAAGCCGATGGATGTTCGCATCTCCACCGACTCGGCGCCGCCGCGGCCGCCGCACGAGCAGAGAAACAGCACCTCGCCGCGGACGCGGCCGCACCACACGGCGTAACCCCGCTCGCCCTCAGACAGAACCACCGCCGCACCGTCGGCAACGCACGCCACGCGGAACAGCGTGCCGTGCCCTGCGACCCGATCGCCTGGGGCTCCGCCGAGATAGTCAACCCCAGCGCCTGGGTGATGCGTGAAGCGATGATTTCGATCAGCCCCAAGACCTCCGGCCGGTCATCCACCACGTCGGGCTCGGGCTCTGACAGGACGGCGCTGTCGCCGATGTCGTCATCCCCCACCCCCGCCGGGTCAACCAGCTCCGTCGGCGCCTCTGGGTCGGAAGCGCCAGCGGCAGGGTCATGAGCACCCTGCCGTCGGCGTGACGGCCGCCGCTGACCGTCTCCCGCCCTGGCAGCCCCGCCCGCTGCGCCTGCTACGGTCGCCCCGCCCGCCCCACCCGACCGGGCGGCACCGCCCGCACCGCCCGCTCTTCGCCGACGAGTGCGCTTGCTGGGGCGGGACGGTGCGTCGGTTCTAGGCCGTCGAGCCCGAAGATCTTGAGGAAAGAAAGCGAGAGCAGCGCGCAGATCCTCTGCCAGGAACATGGGGACAGCCCGTGCGCATCGGCGGATAGCCAACATCGGCGCCGGCAGCGCTACACGGCCATCCTCAGCTTCCTCATCCGACCCGACGCCCGCCTCCGCCATCTCACCGGCGCCGCAGACGTCACCAGCGCCGCCAAGGAAAGTATCGGAGAGATGCAGCCCGCGTCGAGCCCGTCCGAGGTCACGGCGACGGCTGTACGGTTGAGCCGGCCTGCGTCGGGAAGGAAGCAGGAAAGGCCAGACCTGCTAGGCGACCGCCGCAAGGTCGCAGTTGGAGGCGTTTAAAGACAGTGGGAGCACTTGCACGGCACGTTCGACATGAGCACAGGTGGGGAAGGGGGGGGAGGGTGGCAAGAGAGTGGGAGCACGTCGGCGGCATAGGCGCCGTGGAGGCGTTTCAGCGGGGATCACCGGTGGTGGCGAGACGGCGGTGGGCCGCCCACCCACCGCCACACATCTCCCCAGCACAGCCAGTGCAGGCCATGTGACCAAGCATGACAGTGCAATAACTACGTATTGCATCCGCCAAGACGAATTGTAAGTACGAAAACGACACCTCTTCCTCTTCCAACGCCTGCTTGCAGTGGAGGCCCTCATTCTCTCACTGCTGCCACAGTACCCCTCATCTAGTATGAGTGGCTACTGCTAAACAGCCCGGCAACCAGGCGTCCATCCCTGGCGGTATGGGCGCCATCGCCCCGAGGCATGGACTTCAGCACAACAGCAACAGGTCGCCGCTGTTTCCGCCCGTCCGCTGCCGTTGCCGCCGGGTGCAGCCGCAGCCTCGATTGAGGCCCCTGAGCTACTTGGCGAGTGAGCACCGGCGCCCATCGTTGTTAAAGAACCCACCGACTATAGGGGCGTTGGAAGTGACTGACTGCCCCCCATATACTGACAGTCACCGTCGTGCAGATGTACGCTTGCATACGGGTCAGCTGCAGCATTCCCAGCAGTTCACATGTCCCCATCGATTTCCACCACCGACGTGCCCCGACCTGATTGAGACCATAACCCAGTACTCGAGGCGGCCCGCGAGCCGCTTTGTCGATCGACAGAGCGCCCCTGTCAGGTCATCAGAGCAGATATACACGGCATCCAGCTGACTGTGCCATGCAGGATGGTGAGGTATCTGGAACACTTTGTCTACATTTTCCGGCATGGCAAGGCCGTCAGACCCTCACTCGCTGATGACTGGGGTTCCCATCGTTCGCGCTCGCTCCAGATGGGAGCGCCATATTCAGCTGGGCCACCACTGGAGCCCCAACTGATGGCCTGAAATCTGTCACCGCGGACGCCGGTGGTGAGACAGGGCGAGACAGCCGAGCCTGGCTGCTGCCGACTGCCGCCACCGCCACAGCCTCTCCCATGCAATCACCCTCATGTGTCGCACAAGCTCGTTTTCCCCCCTCCGGCCGCCAATCTTCCGAGCGGACAGTGAGGACGGCAGTCCATGACAGTTTAAGCCGCCATATTGCCGCCTCTCCCGTGGGTCCCACGACTGCTGCTCCCAACGCAACGGCCGAAAAACGCGCGGCCGCAGCCGCAGCGGCGCAGTACCAGCAGGCCAGTCCAAGACTTTCACCTCCCCACTCCCACCCATCCCCATACAGCCTCAGTAGCGGGCAGGACAAGCGACACAGATGCACCACCAGGACACGGCGCTCGCCAAGGCTACCCAAAGAAGAAGCGGATGCCCGTGAGGCCAGGAGCGAGGGACGCGGGGACTACAATGGGGAGCAGGGGCGTAGCGCCGGTGGCAGGGAGGGGGGGGGACGAGCAGCACCAGAAGCGAAGACGCGGTGCGGGAATGACAATGCACCAGAGCGGGTAACACGAAACGGCACGACGCTTGGCGTGTCCGTCCAATGGGTGGTCCTCCACATTTCTGAGATACTTTCCTGTCCTTCTGTGGCCGTAAGTTCCCGATTTTTGCTCACTGCACACGTGCTGGCGGCGGATCAAGCCATCTCATGCTAAAACGTTGCAGCAGATCTGGCGAGCAGCACGGATGCTTACCCTTCCATGCGACCTCACTCGTGAGAAGAGTGACAGTGTGAGACGAGTCCGGACCCGGGCGGCCTGCCGCTTGTGACCTGCGCGCGCGCGGGCTGGCGAATAGCCCCTTTCGCCTCTGCGACCGCGCGTGAATCGAGCACGGCGGGGAGCCGGTCCCCATGGCGCCACGTCCGCGCGAGATGCACTGGCCGGCAGAGTTATCGGGGCGCCCCATCAGCGGTGGCCGCCTGGCGTGAACAATGCTTGAGTGAGTGTTGAGGGACCGGGACTGTGCGCCAGCGCCTCTGCACAAAGCTCACGTGCGATGAGCCCCTCATGACGCCCTGTATGCGTGGCCAGGACGGTGCAAGGGGCGATGGCCACCGTCTCCTGGGCCGGACATCTGTCAGGCAGTAGCTTAAAGCTACAGGAAAGATGGTAGTACCGTGTGCCGCGCGCCTTGTACACGGTTTTTCCGCCACCACTGCGGAGAACTCGCCGCGGCTGGCATACAGTCTCTCTCTGGGTCCATCCCGGGAGGGGGTCCATCACTAGGACCGTCCACCGCCGGCGACGCGCCTCCCTGTCGCCGCCGACGCAACTGCTGTTTGCCGCCCCCGCTACGGTTTTGGCCCCACCAGGCCCGTCTGTCGGTGTCGACACTACCAGTCTGCCACGGTGCCCCATCTGGCAAGCGGCCCCGCGGGCGTTTCTGCAGTCACGTGACCCAGCCTCTGCCACCCGACCCCAACCGCTGCTGTAACGGTCCAGAGGCGGTTGCCACCAGCACTATCCCGAGGTTCCGACGATTGATTCCTCCCTCCTCAAGAGGACGGAGAGGGTGCTGGTGGCCTCCCACGAAGGCGCGGCGGTGTAGGCGGGAAGTGCTGCTCTGCTGGTGCAGGGAGGGGCGATACAGACGGTTGCGGAGGTGTGGGTGCCGGCGGGGGCGGCCGCGGTTGTGAGAGTATGTGACTGTAGATGGAGGGGGAGAGACGTGTATCGGCCGACCGTGCCGGTCGCGGCTGCGGTCATGGGGTTCGTGGCCCCCGCCCTGGGGGTGGGCTGGAAGGGCACTGTCATAAACCCTGGCTTCGGGCACCGCGAGCTTGATGTCCGGCCGCAGTGGATCGGGCGGCGGAGGGCAATGGTGGACTCGGGGGGAGGTGCTCCCGGGCAATGACGCGGGGGTGGGGTGCGCAACGCGGTCGTTCCGCGCTAACGCGGCATCGGCTGGATACCTTGGAGGAACCCCTCTGAATGAGGGCACCCAGTACATCGGCACCTGTGCACAGAGAGAAACAGAGGCAATGCGTGTCTTAATCCGTACTAGTAGAGCTATACTTTCCGTACGCTGCATCCACAGCCGCCCCCGTCATGCCACAGCTTCATTCTGTTCTGGGTTGTAGCAACAAGCGGAGGGCAGGTAGATATCATGTACGACGCAGCTAAAAGTGAAGAGTACCTACACACAACAGATACGAGGTAGGAAACGAAGCTACTGCACCAGCTCACACGTGGAGAAGGACTAAAATCAATGCACACGAAGAACGATGAAAGAAATCTAAGCAGGAAGAATCAGCTCGCGGTCCCACACGATGAAGCTGCCGATGGCGTCCCCCAGCACTCGAGTCGACACCCCGGGCGGCTCCACAGGGAACTCTGCCTCGTGGGTGTAGATGCAGCGGGGGTTGAAGACGCCCTCCAAAAGCACTACCACAAGGTTGTCCGCCAACGCTCGACCGTGCAGTACCTTGCGCGTTGGATGCACCACACCGTGCCCGACTTGCAGGCCTTCTGCGTCCAACAGATCATGCGGCCCGTCGTCCACGCCGAGCACGGCTCCGATGGCGGAGACGAGAGGCCCAGTGGGGGCTGGGGTGGTAACCTGCGCTGTGGCAGCAGCAACAGCTGTGGCCGCAGCGAAAGTTGATAGCGCAGCACCTGCCGCCACTCCTTGCTGCCGTGCGGCAACGTGCCGTCCCCGCTTGTTGGGGTTGCCTCCAGACGCTTCCGGACTGCCGCGTTTGCCCGTCGGCGTGGCAGCGTGCGCTGGGGGACGCACGCTGAAGACCGGGCCCGTTGTTGCAGCAGCACGGGCGGCAGCACGGGCTTCCACCACCGACGAACCGCCGAGGGCACCCTGTACTGCCGTGCCATTGGTGGCGGCGGATGTCGCGGCGGCGGCGCCGCCACCGCCCGCCGCCGCCCACGTCCGAGGCGCAATGACGACATGGTGGTGGGCACCGTGGGTTCCACGACCAGCTGCACCCACCGAGCTCACCGCTGCCGCTCCGGGGGCGACCGCCGCGGCTGACGCCGCCACAGCGTCCGTCGCTCGACGAGAAGCCGCCGCAGCGTCCATCGTTCGACGAGACGCCGCTGCGGCACGGTTCTTCTTGGCTTGTTGAGGCAATTGAGCACGGAACAATGCCGTCCGGATAGGCTTCCGGACGCGCGACTCTTTGCCCCAGAGAAGGAGCAGAGAAGCAATCGCTTCCTCCTGCGTACAGCGGTCGCTGTTAGGGATGCTCGAAAGGAAGACCACGCGGCGACCGGGCCCACCCGCAACGCCATTCTCCGCACCGCGCGTCCGCTGCGTCACGGGCAGATGCCGCAGGGGCACGCTGACGCCGAGCGGCCAGCGCCTGCCCACCACCTGCCCATCGCCGGCCGGGTTGACAATGAGCCGATGGGACCACCAGCGGGAGAGCCCTTCCTGCATCATCCGCGGGTGAACGCCGAACTTGGCGGCGGGCAGGATGACGATCACCTTGAGGATGTTCCTGACAAGCTTGGAGGCGGCGGCCATGCCCATCAACTCCCGCAGGATGTCCTCAATCTCCTGCTCGGGCATGTAGACGGGGGGAGGCAGGATGGACTCGACTAGAAACGGCATGCTCGTGGTGGCAGGAGCCGGGATGGCGTCGGTCGAGCGGTCCGTCTTCTCCTCGGAGGCGTGCGGAGGGGTGTGGGACCGCGACCGACAGACCCTGCGAGCCAATCGCTGCCACTCCACGGGCGGCGGCAGGTCGTCGTCAAAAGGCGACGTCATGAGCTCGTTTAGCTCCATGTCCTCGTCGGATATGGCCGGCAGGGGGGCGACGACGGGCGTCGGGCGCGTGGCGGCGCCGACAAGGCGCGCCGACCGGGAGCCGCTAGCCAGCTTGTCTTTCGGCAGCACGTCCCCGGCTCGTGCGAACTGCTGGACGTCGGATAGGACCCGCAACACATCGGGGTCGGCGTACTTGCCCTTCCCCGCCAAAATCAGGAAGCCGACGTTGCCCGCCGCGTCCACTCCCGACGCGTGCACCAGCAGCCCCAGGCCAAGGTGTGCCTCGGCCTCCTCGGCGGCGGCCACAAGCGCACCAAGCGCCCTCAGCGCAGCAGTTGGCACCGCCGACGCGCCCTTGCCCGTGACTGCTGAGACGTACTTGGCAAGGCGGCGCATCAGCGGGCTGTTCCGGTTGCTCGCCGCGGCCGCCCCGCGTTCGCGCGCTGCCGCCGCCCCCGCGGCTGTGCCGGCCGCGACACTTACGGGGACAGTGGCGGCTGGGGCGCTGCTGGCAGCGCCGCTGGCGACAGGAGCGCGCTCTAGGGCGTTCGACAAAGGGATATCAGCACGTCTCGCCGGAGCGTGCGGACCGCCCGACGCACCGCCTGCAATAGTGGCGGCGCCTGCCGTCGCGGCCAGAAGTGCGCCCTCCAGGTTGCGCGCTGTCACTGCGCCTTCAGCAGACTCTCCGACGGCTGCCGGCGCCACGACAGCAGCCGGCACACCGGGGACGGCCGTCGCCGCCGCAGTAGCAGGCGCACCGAGGGAGGCCGTCGCCGTGGCAGCGGCCGGCGCACCGACAACGGCCGTCGCCGTGGTGACAGCGGGCGCACCAACGGCGGCCGTCGACGCGGTGGCAACAGGCGCACGGACGGCTGCCGTCGCCGTGGTGCCATTCGGTGCACCAACAGCGGCCGTCTGCGACGACGGCGTGGCGGCCACCTGGGGGTCCACAGCGGCTGTCGGAAGGGCGGCCGCCACCGAGTTGTCCGTGCCCACCGCGATCGCGGAGGAAGCCGTCGCAACAGTCGTCGAAGCGCCGTCCGGAAGCACTGGAGCCGACGTGGGCAAGATGAATTCGGAAGGGGAGAGGCTCGGCGGCTTCTCCAGCACCACGCGACCCACGGCTACCGACGAAGCGACATCCACCGGAAGGCCGACCGCCGAAGGTGCCATGGTGCGTGGAGAGGGGCAAGAGAGCAAGAGGGATGGAGAGAGGCAGGTGGGTGGAGAAGGAGGAGAGGAAAGAAGGAGCAGGTGAAGACTAGGTTGCATGGATGGGGGGGGAGCCGGGATCCACGGACCACGACCGGCCTGCTATATAGCAGCTTGCTGGGCCCCGGCGGCACCTGCATGAGGCTCCCAGGCCCTCAAGACGTGGCATAGTCGCGTGCAGGCCACGGTGGGACTCCCGCCAGGTGCCGCCTGGACGACCGCCCTCAGCTACAGCTGCTTGGGAGAGTTGTGTGGCGCTACGGGCGGTGGCGCCAAAAAAGGGCGGTCACCCGCCCTCAAGCTGCGACGTCGCAACCAAAAACACAGCCGTGACAGCGGCGACGACACGAACATCGGCTAGCGAGAGGTGCATCCTAGATAAGCCCGCTTTCCGTCTCACCGGAGCCGTCGCGCGGCGGCAAAAACGCGGCACGTGCCCCTCGTCAGCGGCCAGGGACGAAGGTACCCGTCGCGCCCCTACAGGCAGATAGGCATTGGACTGGCGCTCGTCAGCCGGGTGGCAACCGCCAGGACCACTAACCGCCGCGGTGGGCCGTGCTGGGGTAGACCAAGGAGACGTTGGGGCGGGCAGACGCCAGAAGTGGCCGTCAAGGGGTCGTGGGGTGGCGGTGACGGTGCGAAGAGGGCCAAAATGCAGTCGCACAGAGCCCGCCGACGAGCCGCACAACCGCGCTGGCCGGTGGCACCGCAGAAAGAGTGACAACGGCAGCGTGGGCAGACGCCGGCAGTGCAGTCGAGGGGCCGTCGTGTGGCTGTGATGTTGTGGGAAGAGCCAAAACGCAACCACCAAGAGTCCACCAAAGATCCCTTCGACCCCGACTGCGGGCGGCGGCGAGCGGAACGTAACGACGGCGGGACGGGCAGATGCCGGCAGTGGCGGTCGAGGGGTCGTAGGGTGGCCGTGACGGAAGGGGGAGGGCCAAAACACAGCCACTAAAAGCCCACCGAGGGTGCTCCGACAGTGACCGTGGGCGGCGTCCGCGCGGCGCGGCCGCCAGGACGACGCCGGCCAGGGCCGTGCGCGGCGCATGAAACAGTCTGGCGCCCCCTCCAACAAAGCGCCCGTTCATCACCACAACAGCCCGCGCGCGGGCCGGCGCAATCAGGCACCCCACCCAGTGGCCATGCGCGGACCCGCTTAAGCACAAACGGGAGGCGGCGGCGGTGGCCACGGTGCCAGCCAGCCAGCGCAAAAGAAACCGCCACAACACAGCGCCACAGGGGCACCCCCAAACGCACTCGCAGGCGGCGGCGGCGGCGGCACGCGCTGGCGCGTGCACGAAGGAATGCCGCCATACCAGCACCCCAAGAGCCCCCCAAACGCGGCCACGGGCAGCGGCAGCGGCGGCGCGCCGCGGCACGCGCGAGAACCAGCAGCCCCAGCATCCCCACAGGGGCCTTCCAAATGCCCCCGCGGGCGGCGGCCGCAGCGGCGACGGCCGACGCGCGCAAAACCGCCGCCCCAGCAGGCCCCGAAGGACCACACAATGTGCCCGCGGGCCGCGGCAGTGGACGCACGCCGCGGCGCACACACAAAACAGCCGCCCCAGCGGCCCGCCAGGGGCCCGGCAAACGCGGCCGGGCAGTGGCGGCCACCACGGCGGCCGACGCGCGCGAGCACGTTTCGTGGGTTGACGGCGGGGGCGCAGCGGATCCACCACCAGCAGCGATGATGGAAGCGTCTCAAACGGGAATATAGGAGGCAGTAATTGTGATTCTCGATGGACTAGTGATATTTCGCTCGTGGGGGGGGTTCCGGGCGCGCCACGTGGGGGGGGATGCGGCGGCCGCCCGAATTGGGGGGGGCTCGCTGGGGGGGTTCTAGGGGGGGGGGGTTACGTCTGATTCGCGTACTTGCAATACTTGTTCCGACGCCAATCTCACGCCGTGACGATCTGTTCCCCGCCATGACCATTGACCACCTTCATCAATCGACCCATGGAACCGAAACACCAGCCACCCTACCCAGCCGCAGCCAGATCGGGCGCCGTCGACATGATGCGCGTGCACTTCGCGCGGTCACTGATCGCGCGCTCTTTGCGCCGTCATTGTGCGAGTGCTCATTGTGCGAGTGCTCATTGTGCGGTCACTGTGCGAGCGCTTTTTGCGCGGGAGCGTCGCTGTTGGCTCACGGTGTCGGTAGGTGACGCCTCACCGGGTGCATTGGCTTGTCGTGAGCGTGCACGCGGGAGCGCGATGGGCTGGGAACGCCAGTGGCGGGATGCACCAACAGCGGATCACGCGTGATCCACGCCACAACACGGTGATGGGGCGCTACGCGGATGTGCTGGGGCACCTCTCCATCGACGGGCCTGCGCGGGAGACGATTGCCCCTGCTGTCAAGGGCTTTCTGGAAGCCGCAAAAGAGCTGCAGCGGCACCTGTTACCCCTCAACGGCAGCGTGCACGCCGGCGTGAGCCGCATCATCACGCAGCAGAACGACTCGGCCACCACCCTGATCCAGTGGATCTCCATCTACGACCGTGTCGGTCTCTTCAACGTGGAGGACGACCACGTTTCCCGCCACATTGACGCCGCCCTCCGGTACGTATGGCGGAAGGAGGAGGCGGATGCAATGATTGCGGCGACTGGGGGAGCAGCTGATCGTTTGCTTGTCGTGCGAGATGCACTGCGAGCGTTGCGTGCCAGTGGTGGGTACGTCGGGGACGGCGGTGTTGAAGGTGCGGGTACTGGCAGCAACGACGGCGGTGCGGGGAGCAGAGAAGGCAGTGGCCTGCCAGGGTCGAGCGCACTGCCCCCTTTGAAAGTCGTGCACGCGTCCACACTGACTATCTCCTCAACACGCCCCCCTCTGTGTGAGCCCCCCCCCTGTGTCGTTGGTGTTGTCAAGACCGTTGTTGACCTCGTCGCCGCGTCGGAGAACCCGGCCGTGCAGTGCCGTGAGATCGTGGTCCGGGTCTTCGAGTCGTTCCAACAGCACGTGATCGGCCGCACTGCACTGACACGCGGCGCATCTGCCGTGGGCACCGCCTGCAACGGCGGCGCCCCTGCTGCTGAAGTTGCTGCTGCTGCTGCCTTGGTGGGAGCGACGATACCTGGCGCAGTGGGGCCGCCCATAGGAGCAGCAGGCGCGGCTGCGGGTGGCGAGGGGGCTGCTCGTGCACCCTGCGTTGGCGTTGACTCCACCGGAGGGGCGGTGCCATTACTGCGTGACGGCAATGGCCATAGCAACAACGGGCAAGTCGACGGGCAAGTCGCCAGGAAAGGCGACGACAAGGATGGCCAAGACATCTGCGACGGGCATGGAGACGGCGGCGACGGGCACGGTGACGGCGGCGGCGGCGGCGGCGGCGGGCGTAGCCCCCAGCAGCCGCGGGCGGCACGCGCCGCAGCGGGCGGCGGGGGCGGCGGGGGCGGTGGCGGCAACGGGGGCGGTGGCGGCAGCGGGGGCGGTGGCGGCAGCGGGGGCGGTGGCAGCCGCCAGCAGCCACGGGTGGCACACACCGCGGCGGAGGAGGGGGGGGGACGGCAGCCGCCAGCAGCCGTGGGCGGCAGGCGCCGCGGCCGCGGGGGGTGCCGAGGAGCGGCAGCTGCCAGCGGCCGCGGCGGTGGTGGTGGTGGCGGCGGCGGTGGCAGTGGCCACGTCGGTGGCAGCAGCCAGCAGCCGTGGGCGGGGTGGCGGGGGCGAGCCTCGCGCAGCCGGGCGGCGCGCCGGGGCGCGCGCGCGCCCGCGCCAGGTGGCCGGGTCTGGTGGCGGGAGATACCGGACGTGCTCGGATGCCTCGCGGCATCAGGCGGTCGCTCGTTTAATGTGTACGTGGGACGGTGGACACGAGCGCTCACAAGGATCATGATCGATCGTCCGCCGTGACGGCATGGACGGGAGATCGCCTAGTTATTCGAAGAGGAGTGCATACCGCCGATCTAAATCCCGGTGAGATGCGACGTGGCGCCCAGCTCGACAGCGGAGGGCCTGCGGCTGCGGAGCATCCGAGGAGCCTCGTGCAGCCTCAGCCGTGATCACCAGCGAAAATTCGCTAGTCTGTCGATTCCTTGGATTACTACATGGAATATAGAGTGCTGGTTGGCCAGACACTCCGTCGGCCAAGTGTCTGCCCAATAGGAGGCCTGTATTTGTGCCCAGGCAAGGGTCAAACGCCTCTGTTGTGAAAGACAGGGCCTGAAGCGTCGGCGCGCCGGCGCGAGTACCAAGCCCCGCCTCCCAGACTATCTACTTGGCAGACTAAAGTCCCATGCTGCCAAGCCACACGGTCTTTTTAGACACGTGGAAACAGGGTGACCCAACAACCGAATTTGCCCACGGCTCCTTTTCTACGCCGCGCGTCGTGGCGCCTCGATCGAGTCGAGCGGGGCCCGGGCCTGTGGGCGTCCCTAAATCTGCGAAGTTACCGAGGATCTGTGCCGCCGCTGTCAAACACCTGTCGGGCCGGCTGCGACGACCGCCGGGGGAATCTTGCTGGCCGCATCTCCACCGCAGGAATCTGGACGAACCGCCATTGGCACGGGACCCGCAACGCGAATTCAGCTGCCACCGCGGGGGCACTCGCGGGCCGCTCCATTGGCTCAATCTTCGGAGAAGGGCGGTTTTTCCTCTGGCCATGACGTCATCGGGGCCCGCCTTTTCTGTGGCCCTGCTGCAGCAGAGTGCCGTCCATGGTCCATCATGGACCACGGCATGATGCCACGCTTCCGAGGGCAGGGTGCAAAACAAGCCTTCTCCCAGGTCACTGTCAGGAGGTCACTTGTCTCGTGGGTGCAGGCGGATCTGGGAGCACCTCACGACAGGGTCGACCCGATTTCATGTAGCAACTTCAAGTTGCTACTGTCGCGCACGACAGCAGAACTTCTGCTGTCGTGCGCGACAGTTCGGCGACTTGCAGCTCACACGCCCCACGCCTGGCTTGTCCCAGCGCCTGGTCGCGTGCACAACGACAGCATCGGTTGGACGGGCCGATCCGCTGCAGGACCCCAAACCGATACCGTCACGGTGACCTACGGTAGGTCAGCACGGGCCCCCTGGAACCAGATTCGGGCAGCCGTGTCAGCTCAAGGAGGGTCCGCAGCTCAAGGGATCGGCGGCACAAACTCCGAAAAAAAGTCGGATCCTCGCCGACCGCGCGGCGTTGCCGACACCGCAGAGGCCGGACCACGTGTCCCAACCAGGTCTGGGACGCGCGACGGCCTCGTCGGCGTGCGAGGCAGCCGACCTTTGAGCGGCCGCCCAAACGCCGTGGTCCGTGCGCGTCTCGCGCCAGGCACCAGCCACCACGCGCGGGCGTCGCAAGCCGCGTCGCCAGCAAAAACCTTGACGGTGGGTTGCGAGCCTGTGCGACCACCGACGACCGACCGTGCACGAACTTTGGGCGGAACCCGCATGGTGTCTTGCGGGAGCTCCCGCGAGAGAAACCGGGGTTGTGGCTTCGGCGCCTCCTGGCGCGCCTTTGCAGGTGTACGCCAGGGCACAACCCCCCCCTATCTGCCCCGTGAAGCGACCTGCTCAGGCTGTGGTGGAGGTGGTGGACACCGAGGCAGCCGTAGCGGCCCTCCCCGTGCGGCTCCCGCAACCACCCAATCCCGTCCCAAACGGGTGCGACGGGCGCGCTGCACCGACTGCTGATGCAGCCCCACCCCCTGATTCGCACCCAGACGTTGCCATCACCCCGCTGTCATTGGTCGAGCGCCGAGCAAGGAATCCGAGCTGCCGTCGAGATTATTGCAAGCCCCCACCCACGGCACGCGGGCGCCGCGCGGGGCGCGACCGCGCGCGGCTGGCGGGGTGGTCGGGTGTTGCAAGGTGGCCCCGCGAAAGCGAGCGTCGCGCGACGCGGTGGGCAATCTGGCGCCCCGCGCCTTGCGAGATGCGGACCTGGTGGAGACGGGCGGGTGGCGCCCCGCGCGGCTGTTCGAGTGACCCAATCAGGCGCGCGCACGCCGTGGCACGTCGCGGCGCCGCGCAACCAATCCGTGTGTCGTCCGCCCCCGCTGCGCTGCGCGCGCGTGCACACGCCGAAAGCAGAGGCGCGCCTGCAAGGGTGCAGCCGAGGGGGGGGTTCTCCCGCGCGTTCCGCACCACGAACAGGTGCCAGGCAGGCGCGTTGCACGCCCGCCCGTCGTCCGGGTCAGACCCGCACCCAGCGCATGCTCGTGCGTGTGCCGGTGTCGCGTGGCCGCCGGCGTCAGACGAGGTTGGCTGCGGTGACCTCATTGGATGGAGTAGGAGCACAATCACTCTTTTGGACAGCGCATTTTTTTTGGGAACCCCCCTGGACGGGATAGTCAGGGACGTTTTCGACATAGATAGTTGTGCAAGAATTTCGTTTGGCGGATGACCGGAGTGCTTTACACTGACTTCAGCGTCGCAAGACAACGACAAAGGACACGGCGAGCCCAGATGTCAATGTGCGCCCGCTTCCGCTTCACCACGAGTGTTGTGGCGGGATAGCCGACAAACAGCCGTAAGGTGGATCTCTTGCGGGCTTCCCCGGGCTGCTTCTGTGAGTCCTTCTCCAACAAAACGTCGTCCTTCCGTGGTGTAGACGAGAGGGAAATCTCCCGCAGCAAGCAAGCAGATGAGACACTGCTCCATCATGATCAGCTGAGGTGTCATCACAGATTGCATCGCTCGTGTCGTCTAGCGGGGCACTCATTGGTCAACTGCTTCTTATCTTCCGCTCTGCTATTGGCTACTCACTTTTTGTCAGCACTTTTTTGGACTGGATATATGCCCGAAAGGAAATGTGGTGGCTCGAGCAAGAGAGCGAAACTCGCTGGTGAGGCACTATTTCGGGACGTCTTACTCATATGTGTCACAAGTAATGTTCAGCAATGGTGGTATTGGGCTTCTACCATTTTGAAGGAGGCTGCGCTGGAGTTTTCGGATATGTCAGTGGGCTGCTGCACCTGCGAAGTCCCGGAGGGTGCTCCCGCTGCCCCCCTCCCCCCCCCCACAACAGGCCGCCGCATTTAATCCAGGCAAGCGGGCGTCCCTCTCAGTGGGAGCCCGCGTGTGCCCCCCTGTCGCGTACGCTCCCCCCTCACTCGGACGGGGGACTGGCCCCCGCGCGCGTGCGCCAGCCGCGCGCAAGCGCGCAAGCCCGGCTTGCGCACGGCAGAGGGGGGCCGGTCCGCCGCGGGGCGCGGTCGGCCCTCGGAGGACGCGGAACCAGCAGCCTCAAGACGGCTGCTGCGGGCAGCCGACGGCCAGCCGCCGTGGACGGCGACGTTGTCGCGGCCGCCGCACCGCCCGTGTGGCACGGGCGCCTGTCACCCGCACCGCCTTGCACGGTGGCGCGCCACCGTGCTGCCGGCCGCTGCGCACGAGGGGCGACCGGCTCTGCCAGCTGGCGGGCGGGGATCATGTGCGGCGCCGAGGCGATGTGCCCGTTGGAGGCGTCGCCACGCGTCGCGGCCGCTGTCGGCGTCGGTGGCGGCCACGTGGGCGACGGGCGGGGCGGCGGCGGCGACGGCGGCGCCAGCCGGGGGGCGCACAAGGTACGCCACGGACGTGGCGGGCGATCGTCCCGCGCCCCCGCCGGCGCGGCGCAAGACGGTCGCCGCACCAACGCAGACGGCGACAGCGATTACGGCTACGGGGACCACAACGGTTACGACGACGACGACGACGACGGTGGCGGGCCAGACACCCCGGGGCGCCTGACGATGGGCGGCCGTGCGGGCGGGCCGTCGCGCCCCAGCCGCCAGCCGTCGACCTCTGACGACGATGATGACGACCGGCGGCCGTGGGCGATGCAGCCGGCGGACGGGCGGGCGCCCAAGCGCGGCCGATGGGTACCCTCCCCCCCGGCGCTCGAGCGCGGCGGGCCGTCCCGTGGTCGGCGCGGGGGCCCGCTGCTCGCCGCCGCCGCCGCCGTGGCG